>UMEZ01073866.1_pt1 | contig 59211 bp, 38 predicted proteins | sample 1964841 | NCBI WGS metagenome assembly UMEZ01 (sample SAMEA4836029, study PRJEB28245) | human gut metagenome | biome: gut microbiome; material: fecal sample | place: Denmark | collected 2008 | reverse complement strand
ATAGTAAAAATAAAAGTGATTTAACTACATATTATAATGTTGGAAAATTATTAGCTGAAGCTGGTAAACATTATGGAGAAGGAATAATAAAAAAATATTCTAAAAGACTTACAAATGAGTTCGGTAAAGGTTATACACCAACAAGATTAAGATATTTTAGAAGATTTTATGAAGTTTTAATAAAACATCCGACAGTGTCGGACAAATTAAGTTATTCCCATTATTGTGAACTTATTTGGTTTGACATAGATAAAATAAATTATTATATAAAAATAACAGAAGAACAAAACTTATCAGTAAGAGAATTAAGAGAAAGAATAAAAAATAATGAATATGAAAGATTAGATGAAGAAACAAAGAAAAAATTAAAAAACAAAGAAGAATTAAAAGTACCAGATTTAGTAAAGAATCCAATTCAAATAAGAAATACAAGTGGTTACAATGAAATATCAGAAAAAATATTTCAAAAACTGATATTAGAAGATATATCATTATTTTTAAAAGAATTAGGCAACGGATTTAGTTTTATAGATAATGAATATAAAATAAAAATAGGAGATAGATATAATTATATTGATTTATTATTATTTAATTATGAATTTAATTGCTTTGTAGTTGTTGAACTAAAAGTAACTGAATTAAGAAAAGAACATATAGGACAAATAGAATTTTATATGAATTATATAGATAAAAATCTAAAAAGTATAAATCAAAATAAAACAATAGGAATAATAATATGCAAGAAAGAAAATAAATATGTGATTGAATATTGTAGTGATGACAGAATAATAGCAAGAGAGTATGAATTAGTATAAAAGTCTATACAAAATTTAAAAACAAAAATATATTATTAATGAATAATATAAATTAATTTGAATAATATATTATTAGTGTTGGAAAATAAAAACAGGTTAATAAATAACCTGTAATTATTATACGCTACTGCTTCTTTAGCAAGCGTTTATATAGATTAAAGGAATTTTATAGAAATTCCTTTTTTATATTTTTCTATATAATCCAATTGCTTTTCCAACTATTGTAACACTATCTAATATTATTGGAGCCATTGTATCATTTTCTGGTTGAAGACGGAAATATCCATTTTCTTTATAAAATGTTTTTAATGTAACACCATAATCATCAGTCATAGCAACTACCATATCACCATTGTTCGCAGTTTGTTGTCTTTGAATTATAACTATATCATTATCATGAATACCAGCATTAATCATTGATTCACCGTTTACTCTAAGAGCAAATACTTCTCTTTTTGCAGGGATTAAGTAAGATGGTACAGTAAAATATTCATCAGGCATTTCAATTGCTTCAATAGGATTACCAGCAGCAACCTTACCTAAAAGTGGAATATCCACGCTATCTGCTTCTTCATATTCATTTTTTACAAGTAATTCAATAGCTCTATTTTTTGAATTACCTTTTGAAATATATCCCTTTTCTTCTAATGTATTTAAATGTGCATGAACAGTTGCTGGTGAAGATAAATTAAGTGCGGCACATATTTCTCTTACAGTAGGTGGATATCCTTTTTTAGCAAGGAATTGTTTTAAATAATCTAATACATTGTTTTGCTTACTTGTTAACTTTTCCATTATATCTCTCCTTATAACAATTTCATTTTAACATACAAAGTGTAAAATGTCAAACAATTGTTCGAAACATTATTGACACGAATGTTTGTTCGTGATAGAATTTAATCAGAAAGAAGGGTTAGTATGAAAAAGTATTTTGGTTATTTAGTAGTTATTGTTGTAGGAGTTTTAGGATTCTTACTTATGATGGAAAGGGCAAGTAATATAGATAATAATTTATCAAAACAGGAAATTTATGAGAAAATATATTCATAAAAACTCAAATCCTGGTTTTTTTTTATTTTCTTTTGTGTTAATATTAAAATACTAGGAGATGTAAAATATGATAGATGTAATTATTCCGGCATATAATGCTCATGAAACGATTGAAAGAACATTATATTCTATAGCGTATCAAAGAAATTCAGAAGATTTGAATGTATATATTGTAAATGATAATTCTATAAAGGATTATAGTAAAAAAATAGATTTTTTTAAAGATTTTATTAACATAAAAGAACTAAAATTAAATGAAAATAAAGGCCCTGGTTATGCGAGACAATATGGATTAGATCAATCAAACAGTGAATATGTTGTTTTTATAGATTCAGATGATATTTTTGCAACACCACTATCCATAATTACATTGTATAAAATGATAGAGCAAGAGTCTTTAGATGTTGTTTTTAGTACTTTTTTAGAAGAAACTAGAGAGCATAAATTTAATACTTTTGTTAATGATACAGTAGCGCTTCATGGTAAAATTTACAGAAGAAAATTTCTAGAGGATAATAATATTAGATTTCCAAATTACTATGCAGAAGAAGATAACGCATTTAATCATTTAGTTTTATTATATAATCCTAAGATGAATATTGTTAATGAAAAAACATATATATGGATGAATAATGAAAACTCATTAACTAGAAAGGAAAATTATAGAGAAAATTCTATATACAATTATTCTAAATCAATGCTTTATGCATTAGAGTGTGGAGTAAAAGGAAAATGTTCAGAAGAAAATTTAGCATCCTTATCATATGAATCACTTTTAACTATTTATTATGGATTTGATTTTTTAAATAAAAATAAAGAATTAATAAAGAATATAAAAAAAATTAAAGAAATTTATGATGATTATATTCTTGAAATATCGGATATAGATAGATATAACATATTACAATATAAAATGAAATGTGCAGTAACAGAGGGATATACTGAAAATGTACTTAATCCATTAGTTACATTCGATAATTTTTTAATAGAAATAGGATTGGAGGATGATTAAATGATAGATATAATTATTCCAGCATATAATGCACATAAAACAATTTCTAAAGCATTATTGAGTATATGTATGCAAACGGTTAATGACAAAATTAATGTATATATAATTGATGATTGCTCAGATCATGATTATAAAGATATTATAAATAAATTTAAAGACAGAATTAACATAATAGAATATAAACTTGATAAAAATAGTGGACCAGGAGTTGCTAGACAATACGGTTTAGACCATTCAAATGGTGAATATATTTATTTTTTAGATGCAGATGATATGTTTATTGATATTTATTCGTTAGAAACACTTTTAAAAAATATTAAGAATAATGATATTATTTGCGGTAATGTTTATTATGAAAATTATGATAATACCATACTAACTATTTCGAATGATTTTAGTTTTCAATTACATGGCAAATTATATAAAAGAAAATATATTGATGAAAATAAGTTTCAATTTAATGATAGCAGGAATGGCGAGGATAATTGTTTTAATAGACTTTTGAAAATTGGTACAGATGAATATTCATATATTAATAGCGATGTATTACTTTATTCATGTACAGAAGGAAGTATAACCAATAATATAGAAGATTATTGTTATAATGAGGTTCCTATATTATGTGAAAATATGCTATGGATGGCAGAAGAAGCAGATAAAAGGGGCTTCGATGAATATAAAATAATTTATGAGCTATATAATGAATTAATTCATTTTTCAAATGTATATGTAAAATACTTTAAAACAAAAAGTGATGTTGTAAAACTGAAAGATAGTTTTAACAAATTATATAAAAAAATTAATGAATATGGTATTGAATTAAAAGTCTCTGATAAAAATGATATTATTTTTGGAAATATAGGTGATAATGATGTATTAAATATGGTTGAATATATATTTTTTAATTTATCAAAAAATATATATAATGATTGACACAATATTGATAAAAAAGTTGTGTAATAATTGACATGATGTAAATATAAGTGGTATTATATTTGTATAAAATAGCGGAGGGAGGTGAAGGTTGTGGATTTAAGTATTGATTATAATCAAACAAGACAAATCGGTAATAGTATTCTAGAAAAAGGTAATGATTTTTCAGAAGTTTTAAATAAAATAACTAGTGAAAATGAAAATCTTAGAAATTCTTGGAAAGGTAGCGATGCAGAAAAATATACAAGTGCAGTAGCTGCTGAAATAGAAAATATGAAAGTCTTAAATAAAACAATTTGCGAAATGGGTGAGTTTCTAATAAGTGCAGCAAATGCATACCAAAAAGTTAACGAAGCAAACCAAGACGGAATCAGATAGGAGGAACAAAATATGAATGGATCAACATTAACATATTCTCAAATTATGAGTGTAAGCTCAAATTTAAATAGTTATGCAAGAGAAATGCAATCAATATTAGATGAAATAACAACATTATCATCTAAAATTGGTAATGAAGATGTTTGGGCTGGTAATGCTGCAATGGAATCAAAACAAAAATTTAATACAATTAGTGCTAAATTTGCTGATTTTTATAAAGCTGTAACAGATGAAGCAGCTCATTTAACATCAGTTGTTGAAAATTATAAAAAAACAGATACTCAAATTATGGGTTAATAAAGTTCTCTATACTATAGAGACTTTGGTCAGTGAATATTAAACTTTAGTATTTACTGACGAAAGGTTTGGAGGAAAATATGGAAGATTTAATTGTAGAATATGCTGAATTTGATAGGGTAGCAGAAGAAATAAACGAATGTGCGGCAGCAATAAAAAGTGATAATACAAAAATAAGCCAATATTTAAGTGAATTGAACACATATTGGAAGGGAGCAGCATCAGAAAAATTTTGTAGTAATATGGAAGACTATGTGAAATTTTTTCAAGCATATCAAAATCAGGTTGAAGATGATGCTAATACGATTAAAGAAGTAAAAAAAGCATATCAAAAATTTGAAACACATTTTTTAAATAGAAAAATATAAGGAGTGAGATAAAAGTGAATAATACATCAATCAAATATGATGCTGTCATTGACATATGTGATAGAATTAATGCAGTTGTTAGAGATCTTAATGAACAATTTGAAAAAGTTAACTCATTCTCAAATAGTAGAAGTGGCTTTTGGAAAGGAACAGCAGCAAATAAATTTTATAATGAAATTAGTAAAAAATATAAGGAAATACCAGAAGTAACAGAAAAAACATTACCTTTATATTTAGAAACAATAAAAGAAATTGTTGAACAAAATAGAGCAACAGATACTGAAATAAATGCAGAGCAAATAGCAAAACTAGGTTTTTCAGCACCAACTATCTCGATTCCAAAAACAGGTGGATCAAATGTAAAAATAGTTAGTGGTATTGGAAAAATAAACATAAAAACACCTAATTATATTGGAAAGTTAAAAACAACTGATACGCTTGTAACAGGAATAATAGACCTTAATCCTAGTTATCCGATACCTGATAAGACACAAAAAACTAACACAACTACTACAAATACAAATGAAAAGGTAAAAGATTTAAATAGTATTGGAAGTAACGTTAAGCAAACAGACAAAATTGTTGATAATGCATCACATAGTAATAGTACTGCATCAGGTGCGATATCCTTAAGTGAATTATTAAAATTTATAAAGTAGAAAGTAGGAAAATATTATGAATTATACAAATTATTTTAAAGATATAAAAATATCTAACTTGCTAATGACTTGTAATGACTGTATAAAGGAAGTAAGAAAATTAAAAACATACAATTTTAGAAATGTAGAAAGTGTATGTGATTCATCAGCCATTAGAAAATTGTCTAGTGCACTTAAAACACATTATGAACAACTTGATCACTTAATTACTTTCCTTAAAGGATATTTAAAAGTTTTACAATATGCGGAGTTAATTCAAAAACAACAATTAAAAATGAAGAGTACGACAGATTATTCTACAAAAACAGCATATGCCCAAAAAATTTCTTCAGAACTAAAAAATATGGTTTATCTTATAGATAATTTACAAAATGATTCATCAGGCCTTGCAACTTTTTCATCAAACAATATATATAGCACTTCGCAATTACAATTAGATAATAGTTTTAAAATAAATTACCAAAAACTAAAAAATCTAAAATCTAATTTTGATTCATATGGATCAGCTTTATATAATAGTTATAAAAATTTTTATTCTATGAAAAGTACAGTTGGAAAAGATAGTTATTTATATTATGGATGGTATAGAGTTTTATCAGCATATCAAAGAGTAATGAAAAAAAGAGATTCAATTGATAGTTGGTGGACAAACTATTTAAGTAATATTTTACTACTTGAAAAACAATTACCAGATAATACAACATTATCATTAAAATCTGCAAGTAGTAAAAAATATGCAGGAAGCACTGCATATCAAAGCTTAAATATAAAAAGACCAAACTTAACAGAATATGCTAAAAAAGGTGTTTTTGGTACATTTAAAACTGATATGGCAATCGCAAAAGAAGTGTTAGCAGGAAAATGGGGTAATGGCGATGCTAGAAAGAAAGCTTTAGCTGCTGCAGGGTATAATTATGCTACAATTCAATCTATTGTTAATTCACTTGTTAGTCCATCAGGTTCAGGTAATGGTGGAGGTAGTACAACAGCTGGTCCATCAAGAAGCTTCTCTTCAAGATCAACAAGTGATTATCATGCAACTACCACACCTAACGATACACTTACAAAAAAGCCTACAGGTTCTTTCCTTGAAGATTATAATAATTTAGTAAATCCACCTGAAAAAGATCTCCCTGATCCAAGAGTTGTAAATACAATGAGAAGAACTAATACAAGTGCAAAAAACTTTGATTTTGACAAGGCGTCACAAGAGTTACTTGGAGTAAAAAAGAATCCATATGATGGATATTTACAAGAACAATTAGGTATGAAGAGTAATGTGCCAGAGGCTTCTGATATGCTTAAAAGTTTAGCAAATCCAACGTCAAAGAAAAACTAGTATTTAAGTCTATGAAAGGAAATTTATGAATAATAAGATTTTAATAACAATAAATGTTCCTCTTTTAAGTAAAAGTTATGATATATTTATACCTATAAATAAAAAAGTTGGAACTATAAGAAAATATTGTATTGACGTAATAAATGAATTATCAGATAATTCGTTAGTAGATACTGATAAATTAAATTTATATGATAAAGATGGTTGTATTGTTTATGATTTTAATGTTTATGTTAAGGGTTCTGGAATAGTTAATGGTACTGAATTTATATTGATATAAAGAATGAAAGGGAAAAAGATATATGAAAGTAGTTTTAGCCAAAAATGATAAATTATTAACTTATATGTTGCCCAATAAAGTAACAGGTAATATATGGCTTTCTGAGATTGATGAAAATGGAATAGAAAAAAATATCATTAATTTAGAGGCTAATTCAGATGGTGAATGGAAAATAGTAAGCAATAGTGATTATTATATCGTTGAGAACTCTAAAAGAGTTCCTTTTGTTGTTGCTAAAGAAAATTCTTACTATGAGATAACTTATGCATATTCGTATGATAAAGTATATTTATTTATGCCAAGTACATATGAAAAAATGCATTTTTATTCATGCAGTACTGAATTACCTATGGGTATTACAATAGGTTCAGATAGTAACTGTACAATTTCTTATAATTTTAATGCGATTCAATCTAACGCTATTACTATAAAACAAGAGGGTCCTAATATAATAATTACAAATAATGATAATCAAACAAATATTTTTATAAATGGATTAAAGGTTAATAGTGGTACAAAAATAGAAATGGGTGATGTAATTTTCATTCTTGGACTAGAATTATTACTCCTAAAAAAAGATGGTAATTATGTTTTAGGTATTTCTAATAATTATAACAATGTTCAAACATTTATGAAAAGTGTAGAGATGCAACAAGATTTATCTCAAAATAGAATAGATGAACCACAAGAAGAAAAAGATATGGAACTTTATTCAAAAGAGGATTATTTTTATAGAAAACCAAGATTTATATACTCAATAAATAGTATTTCAATAAGAGTAGATAATCCTCCAGGTGGTGGAGATAAAAATGAAATGCCAGCAATATTAACAATAGGACCTATGCTTACTATGAGTATGACATCTGTTATGACATTTTATACAACAATGAATAATGTAAATAATGGTAATCAAACAATGAATAATGCTATACCATCACTTGTTATGAGTGGTGCGATGATGTTAAGTTTCTTAATGTGGCCACTTTTGACAAATAGATTTCAAAAAAGATTAGAAAAGAAAAAAGAAAAAGAAAGAAAAAAGAAATATTCAGCATATATTGATTCAATAAAAAAACAGATAGAAAACGAAAAACAAAATCAACAAGATATAATGCATAAAAGATTTTTAAATTTATCTGAATGTGAAAAAGTAATTTTAAATAGAGAGGATAGACTTTGGGAAAGAAGAATAGAAGATGATGACTTTTTAAGTGTTAGCTTAGGAAGTGGTAAACTTCCACTTGATATAAATGTTGTTTATCCTGAAGAACATTTTTCTATGACAGAGGATGTACTTTTGGATAAAGTAAAAGAATTAAAATCAAGTAAAACACTATTAGAAAATGTTCCAATACCTTTTTCATTTAGAGAAAATTATATATCCGCAATAATTGGAGATAAGATTTATCAAAATAGAATTATAAAAAATATTTTATTACAACTTTCAACATTTCATAGTTATGATGATTTAAAGTTTGTTATATTTACAACTGAAGAAAATAAAAATAATTATGAAGAAGTAAGATCAATACCACATTTATGGAGTAATGATAAATCAGTAAGATACTTTTCAAGTAATGAAAAAGAATATAAGGAAGTATCATATCAATTAGATAAAATTTATAATAAAAGAATGGATGCACTTAATAATAGCATGTCAGGAATAGAAAATTTTGATTCATTATATGTATTAATAATAGATTCAATTAATTCTGTTAGAAATATAGATTTAATAAATAACATTATAAACAATAAAAATTATGTTGGGTTTAGTGTAATTATTTTAAATGATAGAATTTCAAATTTACCCGATCAATGTCAAACATTTATTGAAGTATCAAAAGAAAGATCAACTATATCAAGAAATATATCAAATAGTTTAGTTCAAGAATTTAGTTTAGATTTAAGTGATTGTAACTTTCCTAAATGTTTTAAAACATTGTCGAATATTCCAATAGAAATAAAAGATGAAGGTGAAGGAATAATACCTAAAAGACTTGGTTTTCTTGAAATGTATAATATAGGTAAGATAGAGTCATTTAATTCAAAGCAAAGATGGATTGATAATGTTCCAATTCTTAGTATGTCAGTGCCAGTAGGTGTTGGAAAAAATGGTGAAAAAATTAGTCTAGATTTACATGAAAAATATCATGGACCACATGGACTTATTGCTGGTATGACAGGTTCAGGTAAATCAGAATTTATTATTACATATATATTATCACTTGCGGTTAATTATCATCCTGATGAAGTACAGTTTATATTAATAGACTATAAAGGTGGTGGACTTGCTGGTGCATTTGAAAATCAAAATCTAGGAATAAAATTACCACATTTAGTTGGAACAATTACAAACTTAGATAAAAATGAAATAAATAGATCACTTGCGTCAATAGAAAGTGAACTTAAAAGAAGACAGGCACTATTTAATAAAGCAAGAGAAATATCAGAAGAAAGTACAGTAGATATTTATAAATATCAAGAAATGTATAGAAATCATGTTGTAGATGAACCTGTATCTCATTTACTTATAATCGCAGATGAATTTGCTGAACTTAAAAATCAACAACCAGAATTTATGGATCAATTAATAAGTACTGCGAGAATTGGACGTAGTTTAGGAGTACATTTAATACTAGCAACTCAAAAACCAAGTGGTGTTGTTGATTCACAGATATGGAGTAACACAAGATTTAGAGTATGTTTAAGAGTTCAGGATAAGAGTGATTCATCAGAGGTTATAAAACAACCAGATGCAGCATTCTTAACTCAAACAGGTAGATTTTATTTACAAGTTGGATTTAATGAAATATTTGTACTTGGACAATCTGCTTATACAGGTACAAAATATATTCCAACAGATGCATTAAAAAGACAATCAGATACATCAATAGATTTTATAAACAATATGGGTTATAAAATTAGAACTGTTCAAACTAGAGTAGAACAAAAGTCTACAGCAAATTATGGAGAAGAATTAATAAATATTGTTAAATATTTATCAAATATAGCAAAAGAAGAGAATATAGTTACAAGACCATTATGGCTTAGTAAAATTCCAGAATGTATATTTGTTGATAATCTTATTAAAAAATATAATTATGTTAAAAAGAATTATGTTTTAAATCCAGTTGTTGGTGAGTATGATGTTCCAGCAAATCAAGAGCAAAGATTGTTAACTATTAATTTAACAGAAAAAGGTAATTCAATTATATATGGTTCTGCTGGATCTGGTAAAGAAAACTTTATAACAACTATGATTTATTCATCAATGGTTGCATATACTCCAAATGAAGTAAACTATTATGTTGTTGATTTTGGATCAGAAAGTTTAAGATGTTTTAATAATTCTCCATATGTGGGAGATATAATGTATCCAAATGATGATGAAAAAATAGAAAACTTATATAAGATGATTCAAACTGAAATAGATGAAAGAAAAAGTTTATTTTCAAATTATAATGGTAATTATGTTTCTTATTGTAAAGATAGTGGAAATATAATTCCAAATCTAGTTATTATAATAAATAACTATGAAGCATATATTGAAAATTTCCAAAGTCATGAGGACATTCTTAATATATTAACAAGAGATTGTACAAAATATGGTATTTTCTTTGTCCTTGCTGTCAATACAGTTAATGGTGTAAGATTCAAGTTAAAACAAAACTTTGGACAAGTATTTACACTTCAACTTAATAGTGAAGACGATTATAGCACTGTACTTGGTAATGTACATAAGACATATCCATCAAAATTATTTGGTAGAGGTCTTATCAAAGAAGATGACATATATGAATTTCAAACAGCGCTTGCCTCTGAAAAATCTGAAATACCAAATTATATAAAAGATTATTGCAATAAGAATAAAGAAAAGTATAATTATATTGCTAGAAGAGTACCAATTCTTCCTGAAATAGTAAGTTATGATGATTGCAGAAGTGCAGTAGAAAATAATAATTTACTTGCACTTGGTATTAATAAGCTTGATTTATCAGTTGCAACATATGATTTTACAAAAGATGTTGTAAATATAATGACATCACAAGATATAACTTTACTTGAAGGAATTAGTGCTCCATTTATTGAACAATGTATAAATAAAAAGTCATTAACAAATATAATTATTAATGCAGAAAATTTCGCTTTAAATGACAAAATCAAATCATATTCAAATTATTTTGAAGGAAATTTTAATAATGTATTTGATGCTATTAAAAAATATATTAATGATTCGTTGGAATTATATAATTCAAATAATGGAAACAAAAATGTATTTGATGGAAAAAATAAAGTTAACTGTGTAATAATTGGTATATCATCATTTATTAATAAGATTAGTCCAGATAGAAAAAATGAAATGAATACATTATTTGCAAATTTAGCAGATCTTGGTGTTATTAATTTTGTAATAATAGATACATTAGATAAGATAAAGAAATTTACATATGATTCTTGGTTTAAAGATAATTATAATTCAAGTAATGGTATTTATTTAGGAAATGGACTTGGAGAACAAATTTTAATTAATACAAGTAAACGTGTTCCTGAAATGAAAGAAGATGTACCATATAATTTTGGATTTGTTATAAGAAGAGGAATCCCAACTTATGTCAAATTTATTGAACAAATATAAAAAGTTACTTTTAAATAGTAACTTTTTTTGTTATAATGTTTTATAGTAAGGGATTGGGTGAAGAAAAGTGGATAATAGATCACTAGCAGTATTAAAAGGTTTAGCACTTGATATAATACAAAATGCAAAAGGAGGACATCCTGGTTCAACATTAAGTGCTGCACCAATTTTATATACTTTATATGCAAAACATATAAAAGTTAATCCATCAATGTACGATTGGATAAACAGAGATAGGTTCGTTTTAAGTGCAGGACATGCTTCAGCACTTCTTTATGCAACTTTATTTTTAAGCGGTTATCAGTTTACAGTAGAAGATTTAAAAAATTATAGAAGATTAAATAGTAAAACACCATCTCATCCAGAATTTGGAACTATTGGAGTAGATGCAAGTACTGGAATGCTTGGTGAAGGATTTGCAACAGCTGTAGGTATGGCTCTTGGAGAAAAAATCTTAGAAGAAAGATTTAATAAAAAACCAAAAAACGCATTTGATAAAAAAACTAAAAAACTAATAGATTATTATACTTATGTTTTAGCGTCTGATGGTGACTTAATGGAAGGAATATCCTATGAAGCAGCATCATTTGCGGGTAACTTAAAACTAGGCAAATTAATTGTATTATATGATGCTAATAAATCATCAATGGATACAAATACTAATAAAAACTTTACAGAAAGTATATCATCAAGATTTATGTCACAAGGTTGGCATGTACAAATAGTAAAAAATGGTAAATCAATATCTGAAATAAATAAATCTATTGAAAAAGCTAAAAAGAATATTATTAATCCAAGTTTAATAATTGTAAATACAACAATTGGGGATGGGTCTAAATTAGAAGGTACTCCTAAAATTCATTCCGGAGAACTTACAAAGGATGATTATGAACAGTTAAAAAAAGGTTTAGGGGTTGAAGGACTTCCATTTACACTTTTAAAAGAACCAGCTGAAAATTTAAGAAATCAAGTTATACAAAGAGGATCAAATTTATATGATACATGGGAAAAAACACTTGAAGAATATAAAAAAGATATGTCTGCTGATAAATATAATGAATTTCAAAATTTAGCTTATAATAATACAGAAATAGATTTAACAAAAGTTGATTTTGGTATTAACTATGATTTAAAAGAAACTTTAGGAGAAAGTAATTCAAAAGTTATGAATGTAATTGCTGATTCTATGTGGAATTTTATTGGTGGAGCAGCAGATGTTGCAAGTGCAACACTTACATATTTAAATGGTAAGAATGATATTGCTTATAATAATTTTAATGGAAGAAATATATTGTATGGTGTAAGAGAAAATGCAAGTGGAGCAATAAGTAATGGACTTGCTTTATCAGGATTTAGACCATTTGCATCAACATTTATGGCATTTTCAGATTATATGAAACCATCAATTAGGATGAGTGCTATAATGGATTTACCTGTAACATATATATTTACACATGATTCAATTACAGTAGGTGCAGATGGACCAACACATCAACCTATAGAACAGTTAGCATCTTTAAGAGCAACACCAAATTTATATGTATATAGACCTGCGGATATGGTAGAAATAATTGGAGCTTGGAACTGTATACTAAAAGAGAGAAAACCAGCTGTTATTTCACTTGCAAAAACAGAAGTAAAGGTTCAAGGTGGAACAAATATGTTATCAGTATCAAAAGGTGCATATATTGAGGCTGATCCAGATGATAATGTAGATATTGTTATAATCGCAACCGGTGCAGAAGTACAAGTCGCAAACTCAATAAAAAAAAGATTTAAAGCTGAAGGAATCGGAGTTAGAATTATAAGCATGCCATGTATGGAAAAATTCTTAGAACAAACTGATTCTTATAAAGATAGTTTATTCCCAGCAGGTGCTAAAATATTTGTACTTGAATATGAAAGTTCATTTGGTTGGGAAAAATTTGTAACTAGTACAGATTATTTATTAACGATAAGTGAGTTTGGAAAAAGTGCATCAAAAGAAGAAATACTTAAATATTACAAATTAGATCTAGATTCAATAATAGAAAGAATTAAATCACTTATTTAATTCTTTTTTTGACAAATTATTTAAAAATAAAAATATATAATATATTTGGTGATACTATATGAGAACTTTTTATATATTTAAAATTAATAATATGTTTCAGACTTTTTATAACGATAAAGCAAATATTTTGTTTAAAATGTTTTATGATATTTATTCATCTAATGATGAAGATTTAATTAATAAATTTAGATTATTTGAACAAATTACAATACCATTTAATAAAAGAATATTTAATAATTATGTTATGCTTAAACATAGAGATGATATATATTATACTAAAACAGATAATGTTCATATTATAGAAAGTGATAGTGAAATAAGTAGACTTACTATAAATAATACTTTTTTAAAAATAAAATCTAATAAAAATATTAACACATTTATAAGAGATATAGTTGATTCAAGAGAATGTTTATTTGTGATTGATTTTAAAAGTAAAGATTATTTTTGGATAAATGAAACAAAAACAAAGTTACTAGTATAATTTGTGTAAAATTATAATTTAGTAACTTTTTTAGTATTGAATAACTATTTAATAAATGATATTCTTTAAATAGAAAATAGGAGGAGAAAATATGGAAAATAAAAAAAGCAATAAGGGAGTAATAGTCACTTTAATTATACTTATAATAATGGTATTAGCGCTTGGTTCATATATAGTATATGATAAGTTCTTTAATACAGAAAATGATAAAGAGGTAACAGAAAATAATGTAAAAGATGAAAATAAAGATGATATAAAGGAAAATGATATAAAAGAAACATATAATGCATTTACAGAAAAGAAATTGAATATAAAGTTATCTAATGACTTTAGTATAAAATTCGAGCAAGATTATGCAAACGATAAACCTGCTGGTTTAATATTTATGACAAGTAAAGATCCAAATTTAGGTTCTTCTGTAAATATACATGCACCTATACCAGGATATACAACAGTTAAGTCAATTGGAGCAATTGAAAATTCTACTTATAAAAGAATTCTAGTATTTTTAACAAATGAAAATGATCAAGTTAATGCATGGTACACAGATATAAAAAATGATGATGTATCTTCTATTATAGAAAATTCTGATATTTTGATGGGGTCTTTTAAAGAAATAAATGTAACTTCAAAAATAAAATCAATTGGTATATTAACTAAAGAAAATAAAGAGTATTCTGCACTTGAGTGTGAAGATGGAATGTATTTATTATCTGATGATGGTAGTTTAATAAAAAATGAATAATATAACTTTTGAAACACTTGTATAAAATATTGAAATTTATTATAATATTAATTAAGGAGGAATAATAAATGTTACAAGATATATTATTAGTAGTAATAGGTTTAGTAATTGGAGCAGTTATTGGATTCTTTGTATGTAAAAAATATATGGAAAAATATTTAAAGAAAAATCCACCAATTAATGAACAAATGATAAAAATTATGATGAGTCAAATGGGGAGAACACCAACTCAAAAGCAAATTAATCAAATGATGAAAGCAATGAATAATGCTAAATAGTGTAAAGTTACATATTTGTAACTTTTTTTCTTTAAAAAAAACTGATATACTAAATATGTAATAAAGTAGGGAAGTGTGTAAAATGGGAACATTAAGTTATTTATTTGTAATATTTATATCAATACTTAGTTCAATAATATTTATATCAGCAATTTTATATTCAGATAGAAAAAGTAAAGAACCAGGCTATATGATTGCACTTGCACTTTTATCAGGCGTATTTACAATTGCTGTATCTCTTCTTGTTGGTAAAGTAATATTACCACATTTGAATTATTTAAATTATGAATCATATACTTTTGTAAAGGTATTAATATTCGCATTTGTAGAAGAATCAGCAAAATTAACAGTATTATATTTCTTTATTCAAAAAAATAGTAATTTTGATGATGTATATGATGGTTTTGTATATTCATCTTTAATAGCGCTTTCTTTCGCAGCATTTGAAACAGTAATGTATGTATTTACAGAAACAGAGTTTAGTTCTATGATACATCTTGGAATTATAAGAGGGATAACATCAATTCCACTTCATTTAATATGTGGTATTGTTATGGGATATTATGTTGGAACAGAAAAATTTACTAAAAAGAATTCTATGAAAATGTTTAAATTATTTAATTCATTACTTTTACCAACATTAATTCATACAGTATATAACTATTATTTAACAAAAATATTAGCTTTTGTAACATCAGACTTTTTATTTATAATACTTATATTAGTATTCTTTATACCTCTTTATATAACAGGTATAGTGTATGTAAAAAGAATTAAAAATGTAAATGATAAATTTATGAGTAATAAAAGTCCATTTGGTCTTTTAACAAATAAAGAATATGAAAGATTAGAAGAAGAAAGGTATTGATTTTAACACTTATTAAAAGTATAATCTATAAAAGGTGATTAATATGTTTAAATTTAAACCAGATATGTATAAAAAAGATATATATGAAATAAATTATGAAAAATTACAAGATCTAGGCATTAAATACCTATTTTTTGACTTAGATAATACAATTATTAAATATAAAGAAAATATGCCAAATGATAAAATAATGACATTATTTTTTAGATTAGAAGAAATGGGTTTTAAACTTTTTATATTTTCAAATTCATATGAAAAAAGATTATTACCATTTAAAGAAAAATTAAATGTAGAAATATATTTTAGTTCTATGAAACCATTTAAGAAAAATTATAAAAAAGTCTTAAATAAATATAAAAAAGAAGAATGTGCTTTTATAGGTGATCAAATAATGACAGATGTAATAGGAGCAAAAAGAAATGGTTTATTTGTTATATTTGTTGATAAACTTGATGAATATGAACCCATTCGTACAAAATTTTGTAGATTTTTTGAAGGATTTGTATTAAGAAATTTTAATAAAAATAAAATACTAGAAAAAGGAAAATATTATGATTAAAAAATGTTTAGGTTGTGGCGCTATAATGCAAACGCAAGATAAAAATAAAATTGGTTATATAAACGAAGAAAAATATATGGATGCCAAATACTGTGAAAGATGTTTTAAATTAATTAATTATGGGGAATATAAAAGTGTAGTATCAACAGGTGAAGAATATATTGATATCTATAAAAATATAAATAAAACAAATGATTTAGTATTATTCCTAGTAGATATATTTAATTTGAATTCATCAATTGATATGGTAAATAAATATATTGATAATAATATTATACTTGTAATTACAAAATACGATATTATTCCAAAAAGCGTTAATCCAAATAAAATTAAATCAAAATTGAATGAATTAAAACTAAATAAAAATATAGTAGATATAGTTTTAATAAGTAGTAAAACAAATTATAATTTAGATTTATTAAAAGAAAAAATAGATGAAAATAAAACTAGTAATAATGTTTATGTATGTGGAAATACAAATGCTGGTAAGAGTACACTAATAAATAAATTTATAAAAAATTATTCAGATAATGATTTTGAAATAACAACAAGTATATTACCATCTACAACAATTAATATAAATGAAATAAAAATAAATGATGATTTAACTTTTATAGATACTCCAGGTTTTATAGAAAAAGATAATATTTCAAACTTTGTAAGTGGTAAAGAACTTAAAAAAATAATGCCAAATAATGAAATAAGACCAATAACATATCAACTTTCTATGGGTAAAACTTTATTAGTAGAAAAGTATTTACGTCTAGAATATGTAAAGGGTGAAATAAATAGTTTTACATTTTATATTTCAAATGATATAATAATTAATAGAATAAACACTATAACCAACAAGAGGGGTAAAGATTTAGAAAAGATTACTCTAAATGTTAATAAGGGAGAAGATGTTATAGTGAATGGTTTATGTTTTATAAAGATTACAAAGGATGCAGTTATTAATGTATATGCTCCTAAAGGTGTAGGAATTTATAAAAGAAAATCATTAATTTAGGAAAGAGGGAAAAAGAATGAAAAAAGGGTTTTTAAGATTTGCCTTTGTTATTGCACTTTTTAGTATATTTTTGCCTATTAAGGTAAGTGCATTAACATTTAAAGTAGAAAAATCAGTAGATACTGCAAAACCTGGTAGTGAGGTTACAGTATATGTAAAAGCTTCTGATGTAACAGAAGATTCAATTCAAGGCTACAGTATTAATTTATCATACGATACAACAAAATTAGAGTATAAATCATCTAACAGTGAAGTATCAGATATAGGTGTAAATGGTAATCCAATTATAATTACAAAAAAGGCAAGTGGAGCACCAATTAGTACAAATACTACTTTAGCAGCCATTGTATTTGGAGTTAAAAATAATGCTAAAAGTGGAGATTGTAATTTAACTATTGATAGCTCTGGAGTTGTACTTATTTCAGGTAAAACAGCAAATGCTACTAATACAAGTTCAATGGTAAAAATTGTATCACTTAGTAATGATGCAACACTTAGTTCACTAAAAATACCAAATACAACATTAAATCCTAAGTTTGATAAAAATACATTAGAGTATACAACTACTATTACTGATATAACAGAACTTACTGTAAATGCAGTTGCAAGTAATTCAGGATCAAAAATAATGATTTCTGATAATTATAAAAACTTAGTTAAAGGTGATAATGATATAAAAATTGTAGTAACTGCTGAAGATGGAGTAACTACTAAGACATATGTTGTAAAAGTAACACTTAAAATGACACCAACAGAAGAAGAACTTGTAAAGGCAAATACTAAATTAAAAAGTTTGAAAGTAGATAAATTTAAAATAGATTTTAATGCGGATACTAAAAAATATACATTATCTGTTCCATATAAAACAAAAAAATTAAATATACTTGCTGAGGCTGAAAACCCAAATGCAACAATAAATATGGAAGGTAATACTACTTTAAAAGTAGGTAGAAATGTAATTAACATTATTGTAACAAGTGAAGATACTGAAAACAAAGATACTTATGTACTTTCAGTAACAAGAGAAAAAGAAGAGCAAAAAGTAGTACAAACTTGTCCAGATGAAACAAGTACTCGTGAATGGATAATGTTTACAGTAAGTATGCTTCTAACATTTACTTTAGGTATAGTTCTTGGATATTTCTTATGTAAAAAAGAAGTATTAAAAAAGATATTTCATAAAAAGAAAAAGGAAGAAAAACCAGAAGAAATAGATACATTATCAAATACAATTGAAATTGAATCTATAAAAAAAGGTAAAGTAAAAGAGAAAAAAGATAAATAATTTGTAAAGGCTACTCATAAAGTAGTCTTTTTTTTGTAAAATTAATTTATTATTTTTAAAAATGCTTGATAATAAATGTTTATAATTGTAAAATTATAAGTAGTAATAGGAGAGTATAAAATGAAGAAAAAAGGATTTACATTAATAGAATTATTAGCTGTAATAGTAATACTTGGAATAATAACGGTAATTGCAGTACCAAAGGTATTAGATATCATAAATAAATCAAGAGAGAGTGCTTCAAATAGTAGTATTAAACTTGTAAAAGATGCAATTAAAACACAAGTAGCGTCAAGTGATTTAACTGGGCCAGTATTTACAAAAGAAACAGATGGGTGTTACATATTTAATTTTGATGATCAAACAAGTGGTAACGTAAAAGTACTTGAAATAAAAAATAAAGATAAAGTATCAGGAAGCATTAAATATTGTAATAATACATTTAGTGATGATACTTTAAAATTTGATGGTAATAGTATAAGTAAAGGTGATACAAATAAGAATGTAATATGCAAAAGAGCTACAACATTACATACCGAAGAGTGTACTCAAGTAAGTGATTTATACTATTGTTCTACTGCAGGATACACACCAAGTGGTACAAAAGGAACAAGTACAATTACATATGGTAATTTAGGAACAAGTGGAACACTTTCTTCAGGAGATGCATTTGATTGTGATGTAAATGGAGATGGAGTATATGATCCAGAAACAGAAAGATTTTACTATGTAAGTGATTATTATAATACAAGTACAAAATCGTTTGAAAATGACACAGCAGTATTAATATATTACAATAATGTAAGTAATGGTAGTCCAAGCAACAGTACAACATATGCATATAATGAAGCAGGTTTAAGTTATTTTAGTCCAAAAACTGCAATACAACAACTACCTACAACAAGTGAGTGGAGTAATGTGAGTTTAAAAAATACAACCCGCGCTATTTTGAATGAGAATGATGAAAATACAACATCAGGATCAACATTACCAAGTGATTTTAGTTATTCAGGTTATGCAGCAAGATTACTTACAATACAAGAAGTAAGAAAAGCAGCAAAAAACGATAACATACCAACAAAGAAAAAGGGAGAATTTGATAACTGTATTTATTTTTTAGAAAATACAAAATTCTCAAATGATAAAAATGGTTCATATTCATATTGGCTTGAAACATATTATTCAAGTAATGGAAATTATGCATATGATGTTAATGGTCGTGATTTATATGTTTATGGTTCTGATCAAGTTTATTATTCAAGTAATAATGGTGTTCGTCCAGCAATAGAAGTATCAAAAACAAATATAGATTATTAAGATTATTGTATAAAGTAAAAAATATTGTTTACAGAGGCTACATGTAAAGTAGTCTTTTTTTTGTTGATAATTTATTTTCAATTGTTATAATTAATTTAGAAAGTAGGAGGAAAAATATGAAAAAAGGTAAAGTAGTAGTTACTATATTATTAGTAATTGTTATAGGTGTTTTAATGTTTATTGTAGGACAATATGCTTCAGGTAAAATGGACTATAATATGTTTAAAGAAAGTGAAACGATAACAAAGAGTAAGAATTCAGATGACAATCAAGTGTTAGATGAAATTACTAAAGTGTATAAAAATGCTTTTGAAAATATTCAAAAAGTAAAAGAAAATGATGGTATGATTGACTCGACTTATAACAATAATGAAACAATTTATACAATTAATAAAGAAATTGCTTCAAAGTTTTTTACAGATAAAGCAATAAATTATTTAGAAAATAATAAAAACAGCCAAGATTTAGAAAAAATACTTATGTATAGCATGTTGGGATCAACAAACAAGGGTATAAGACCACTTAAAATAGTTTGCACAAATGATGATTATGTAGTTGCAACTGGTAAGCTTGAGTATAATTCTGAAAAAGAGATATTAGAGGATGAATATCCTTTATACATAATATTTAAAAAAGTAGATAATACATATAAAATAGATATGTTTGAATAATAAAAACAGGAACTAGTATAAATTACTAATTCCTGTTTTTTTATTTAGTTCATCAACAAAAATATCTAATTTTAATGGAAAATAAGTTAAATATATAAAAATAAGTTCTATTATAAATAGTATAAGGTAAGAATATTTATTTAAAAAACTATAATTTTTATCACTTGTAATTACTTTATATGATACTATTTCTGTAATAATAATACTAATTATATAAGAGAAAATTGTAACAAATTCATTAAATCCAAAAATATTATATACTGGTATATAGAACGCTAAATAAATTACAATATTAAATAAAATACTTATTACTATAGATGCTTTTTGATTATAAATATGCATGTTAGTTTTATGGATAATAATAAGTTCAATTATATAAGCTGCAACATAACTTAAATATACCATTTTCATATGTTCCCATATTGATTCATTTACAGGAAAGAATAGGGAAGTAATAAAATTTGGAAATTTATCATAGATACTATGGAATAAAAAACTAAATAAAATCACTAAAATTGTAGAAATAATTTTTAATCTTTTTTTGCTCATATTATGCCCTTTCTATCAAAAAATATGTAAAAAAAGTGTAAAATATGCAAAAAAATTAAATTTTTTTTAATTTTTTAGGGGAATTTGAGGGAGAAACGGAGAATATAATAATTGAGTGGTTTGGAGTGATTAAATGGCTAACATTTCTTATGAAGAAATACTTAGCATACAGAGAAAAGCAAATATAGTAGATATTATTAGAGATTATGTACCTCTAACACAAAGAGGTAAAAATTATTTTGGAATATGTCCATTTCATGATGATCATAATCCTAGTATGAGTGTATCACCTGAAAAAGGAGTATACAAATGCTTTGTTTGTGGTAATGCTGGTAATGTATTTAATTTTGTAATGGAATATGAAAAAGTTTCATTTTATGAAGCAGTAAAAATAGTTGCGGATAAAATAGGTGTTAGTATTGATATAAGTACAAGTAAAAAAGAAAATACTAAAAAGTCACCATTATATGATATTTATAATATCTCTTATAAATTTTATCAAAACAACTTAAATACTGTTTATGGTAAAGACGCAAAAAAATATTTGTTAAACAGAAAAATAGATGAAGATGTTATTAAAAACTTTAATATAGGGCTTTCACTTTCTGATTCTGAATTATGTAATGCATTAAAAGCAAAAGGGTTTAAAGATGATGATATAGTATCATCTGGAGTTGCTGTTCAAAATGGAAATAATATATATGATATTTATAAAAATAGAATAATGTTTCCACTTTATGATTTAGAAGGAAATGTAGTAGGTTTTTCAGGTAGAATATATAATCAAAAAAGCGAAAGCAAATATATTAATACAAAAGAAACAGAAATATTTAAAAAGGGTGAACTTTTATATAACTACCATATTGCAAAAAAAGAAGCAAGAAAAGAAAAAAATATAATTGTTGTAGAAGGTTTCATGGATGTAATAAGATTAAGCACTATTGGAATTGTAAATGTTGTTGCGACAATGGGTACAGCAGTTACAAAATATCAGCTTAATTTAATTCAAAAACTCGCACCAAATATAACACTTATGTTTGATGGAGATAAAGCAGGAGAAAAAGCAACTAATGCATTTATTGAACTTGCTAATGGAAACGATAGTAATATAAAGGTAGTAAGACTAGAAGATAATTTAGATCCAGATGAATATATCCTTACAAAAGGAAAAGACAAAATGATTTATAATTTGTCTCATGCACAAAGTGTATATGATTATAAATTATCTAGTTATAAAGAAAATATTGATTTTAATGATAGTAAAGAAGTATCTAACTATATAAATGTTATGATAAAAGAATTTGAAAAAATAGATGATGATATAGTAAGAGAAATAGAAATAAAAAAATTATCGGAATCAACTAATGTTTCATATGATCTAATAAAATCAAAATTAAAAGATTCAGAAAAAAAAGTAATTATAACTCATAAACCAAAAAATATAAAAATAAATAAATATGAAAAAGCATCTAAGTATATTTTGTATAGAATGATAAATGATAATAATATGATACTTTATTATTTCAACAATTTATCATATTTACCAAATGATATAGAAAGAAAACTTGCGAGTGAAATAGTACTTTTTTATAAGAAGTTTAATAGTTTTAACTTAAGTGACTTCATAATATATTTAGAAGATAAAAAAGAACTAATAAATTTAGTAGTTGATATATCAGATTTAAAGTATACAGAAGATGAATTAAATGATAATATTGACAATTATTTTGACGTAATTAAAGAAAGCTTGTATAATAATCAAATTGTAAAACTTACAAGTGAGTTAAAAAACGAATCAAATAGTGTGAAAAGAATGGAAATAGCGCAAAAAATAGTAGATTTAAAAATAAAGGAGAGTAATAAAGATGAATGAGATAAAAACATTTGAAGAAAGAAAAGAAGAACTATTAAAGAAAGGTAAAGAGAAAGGATTCTTAACATTTGAAGAATTAGCGGCAGCCCTAAAAGGTTTAGATATGGACTCTGAATCTTTAGATGATTTATATAACTTTTTAAATGATAATAACATAGAAGTAGTCGCAGATTCTGAAATAGATGCTGGTTCAGAAGATGGTGGAGAAGCTGAAGATTTACTTTTAGAAGATATTGAAATACCTAAGAATTTAAGTATTAATGATCCTGTTAGAATGTATTTAAAAGAAATAGGTAAAATAAGCCTTCTATCACTTGATGAAGAACTAGAATTATCAAAAAGAATAGATGAAGGTGATGAAGAAGCAAAAGCAATACTTGCTGAATCTAACTTAAGACTTGTTGTATCAATAGCTAAAAGATATGTAGGTAGAAATTTATCATTCCTAGATTTAATACAAGAAGGTAATATTGGACTTATGAAAGCAGTAGATAAATTTGATTCATCTAAAGGATACAGATTTTCAACATATGCAACATGGTGGATTCGTCAAGCAATAACAAGAGCAATTGCTGACCAAGCAAAAACAATAAGAGTACCAGTTCATATGGTAGAAACTATTAATAAATTAAAAAGAGTTCAAAGACAAATGACTCTAGAACTAGATAGAGAACCAACAGAAGAAGAACTTGCTAAAGCACTTAATACAACAGAAGATAAAGTAAGAGAAATAATTAAAATATCTTTGGATCCACTATCACTTGAAACTCCAATTGGTGAAGAAGATGATTCACATTTAGGAGATTTCGTTAAAGATGATAGTAGTTTAAGCCCAGAAGAATACGCGATTAATGAAGTACTTAAAGATGAAATTTCAGAATTATTATTAACATTAACAGAAAGAGAAGAACAAGTTATAAAACTTAGATTTGGTTTAATAGATGGAACTTGTAGAACACTAGAAGAAGTAGGAACTATATTTGGTGTTACAAGAGAAAGAATTAGACAAATAGAAGCAAAAGCACTTAGAAAATTACGTCATCCATCAAGAAGTAAAAAATTAAAGGATTATTTGGTTGATTAAAATGAGATTATCAAAAAGATTAAAAGCAATAACAGAATTTGTAGATAAAGAAGATAGAATTATAGATATTGGTTGTGATCATGCACTACTTGATATTTATATAAAAGAAAATATAAAAAATAGAAAAATAATTGCCTCTGATATACATGAAGGGGCAATTAAACAAGCTAAAAAAAACATAGAAAAATATTCTATGGAAAGAAAAATTTCCTTAAGACTTGGTGATGGACTTGATGTTATTAAAGAAGGCGAAGTAGATACTATTATTATCGCAGGAATGGGATATAATAATATTGAAAAGATTTTAAGTAATTCTGAAAAATTAAAAGATATAAATAAAATAATAGTTCAATCTAATACAGATGTTGTAAAACTTAGAAAATCTGTAATTAAATTAGGTTTTAAAATAACAAGAGAAAAACTTGTCCTTGATAAAGATATAATTTATACAATTATAGAATTCAAAAGAGGAGTAGAAAAATATAATTATAATCAAATATATTTTGGACCTAGATTAATGGAAAATAAAGATGAATTATTTAAAGATTATTACTCTAAAAAGTTATTAAAATATGAAAATTTATTATTGCAACTTCCAAAAAATAATGTTATGAGTAGACTTCATCATATGAGACTTATAAAAATAATAAAAGAAGAATTAGAAAAAGACAATTAATTTTGTCTTTTTTTAAATGAAGAAGGAAGGACCATCATTATTTGATGAACTATTATTTACACTATAACTATTACTTTGGGTACTGTTACTTTCATTTGCATTGTTTTGAACATTTGAGTTTTCATTTGTATTTGACTTAGTTAATTCACTAGCAATCTTAAACATTGTTTTAGCATTATTAATCATAGGCTTTACTTGATAAACAATAGGTATTGCTTGATTAACAATATTAAGTGTTTTTTGTGTATTACTAAGTAGTCCAGCCCAATTTATTGTTTTTCTAGCAATAGGTAAAATACTTCTTCCAGGCATATAAAGTAGATTTGGATTAAACATAAAAGTATACCTCCTTCTTGTATATTATATGAATGAGGAAAAAATAGTTTAAAAAATTTTTCTGGTGTGTTATAATACTAATATAGAAAATAGAATAATAGGTGGTATTATGAATAAAGATAATAAAACTTCAATTTTTGGTTATATCGGTAAAATATTTTTATTTATTATTTTACTACCTTTTAATATAGTAAAAAGTATAAATTTAGGAGTTAATAAACTTATGAAAAAAGATACTAATAACACAAAAGAAAAAGTAGATTTAAGTAAAAATATTAGAGATGAAGAAGTAAAAAGTGAGACGTTAAAATTTAAAAATGATGAATCTAGTGATAATGCTAAAGAATTTGTTATAACAAAAGAAGAGCATAAAAAAGCAAAAGAAGAAATGAGAAAAGAAAAGTTAAGACAAAAAGAACTTCAAAAACAAAACAAAAAAAGTTTACTTCAAAAAATAAAAGAAAAAGATATATTTGAAAAAAATAAAAGACAAGATAGAAGAAAACAAATTGTTGCGCTTGATATTAATTCAGAAGATGCTAAAAGAAGTACAGAAAAGTTAATATTTAAGTATTCTGCATTAAATCCAGAAGGTAAAATAGAAAAAGGATCATTTTTAGGATACTCAAAACTTGATGTTCATTCATATTTATTATCAGAAGGTTATAAAGTATATGAAATAAAAGCAGTTGCTAAAGCCAATATGTTTAATACAGATATTGCACTTAATAGACCAATGAAAAAGTCTATATTAGTATTTTATTTAACACAATTATCAACTTATTTAAAAGCAGGTATTCCAATAGTAGATTCAATTAAAATATTATCAACACAATCTAAAACAGAATCAGATAAAACAATATGGAAATCGGTTGTATATGAACTATCTATGGGAGCAACTTTATCTGAAGCAATGATTAGAATGGGTGTAATATTTCCAAAACTTTTAATAAATATGGTAAAGGCAGCAGAAATGACAGGTGATTTACCAGAAGTATTAGATGAACAGGCAGAATATTATAAATCAGTTGAGAAATCAAGAAAAGAAATGGTAAATGCAATGATGTATCCATTATTTGTATTTATATTTGCAATTATAATAATTATTTATATTATTGTTTCAGTAGTTCCACAATTTGTAAATATTTATAAAAACCTAGGTGCGGAACTCCCAGGTATTACAAAAGCAATAATAAATATAAGTAATTTTGTTAGATCAAAGTATTTAATAATAATACTTGTAATACTTTTAATAGTATCTACATTTGTTATATTATTTAAAAAAAGTGTTTCATTTAAATCAAATATTCAGTATATGATTATGCATATACCTGTCGTAGGTAATATAATTATTTATAACGAAATGACAATGTTTTCTAAAACATTTGCGACTCTTATTAATAATAATATATTTATAACAGATAGTATGGATATATTAGGTAGAATAACAGATAATGAAATATATAAATCAATAATATATGATGCTGTTATAGCTCTTTCAAAGGGTGAAAATATATCAGTAGCGTTTAAAGATAATTGGGCTTTTCCAAATATAGCATACCAAATGATTGTTACAGGTGAAAAAACAGGACAATTAGGTTTAATGATGGAGAAGGTAGCAGATTATTATGCAGAAGAACATATTAATGCAATAACAAGAATTAAGGCTTTAATTGAGCCACTTATGATTATATTCTTAGCAGTTGTAGTAGGTGGAATATTACTTGCAGTAATAATACCAATGTTTAGTATGTATGAAAACATATTATAGAAGGAGAACATGATGGAAATAATAATTTACAGTATAATGATATTTATAATTGGTATTTGCTTTGGCTCATTTTTTAATGTAGTAGGTTATAGACTTCCAAATGATATGTCTATTGTATATCCACCATCACATTGTACTAATTGTAATCATAAACTTGGTGCACTAGAATTAATACCAATACTATCTTATATATTTCAAAAAGGAAGATGTAAACATTGTCATGAAAAGATATCACTTTTTTATCCTATGTTTGAACTTCTAACTGGTGTGCTTTTTGTACTTGGTTATTTAGCATATAAAGATGTATATCCAGAAATAATTAATATTATTTATTCATTAACATTTATATCAGCAATGGTAATAATAATGATTAGTGATATAAAATATATGATAATACCAGATGAAGTTAATATATTTTTTTCGATAGTACTTATAATAATAAAATTAATAATATTATATAAAACTGAAGTAATAACTAGTTTATTAAGTTTTGGATATGAACTTTTATTTATACTTATGGATGGAATGGCAATGTTCCTAATAATGTATTTAATAAGAATGATAGGAAATGCTTTGTTTAAAAAAGATTCAATGGGTGGCGGAGACATAAAGATGATGGCTCTAATTGGTTTTGTTTTAGGATGGAGATTATCAATTGTAGTAGTCTTTTTAGCATCATTTTTAGCGCTTCCAGTTGCAATAATAAATGTTTATAGAAAAGATGAACATATGCTTCCATTTGGTCCATATTTAGCAGCTTCTGCTTTAATATTATTTTTAACAAGAGTTGATTTTAATACACTTTTAAGTCTTTTATATTAATTAATAGTCATAAATTTTACATTTATGGCTTTTTAGTTTACATTTATTTTTTGAAATATGCTATAATATTACTGAAGGTAAACGCTTATGAGTAAAAAAAGAAAGAAAAAAAGAAAACTTAGAGTAGATAGAATAATTATGGTATTAGTTGTTTTTGCTTTAATAATCTTTTTAGCGAACTTTATACCATATGTTATATATAATAGTAATATATATAATAGTCTTCCAAACGCCAAAAATAATACGGTTGTAATAAAAAAGAAATATAGTAAATTAAAATTATATAATAAGACAATTAGTTATATAAAAGAAAATAATTTAAATTTAAAAATACAATATAAAAATGCTTATGTTATTTTACCAAGCAAAAATATAAGCAAAAATATGAGTTTAAAAATAGAAAAATCTAATAAAAAATTAGCATATAAAAATTATAGTAATGATAAATCATTTGTAATAGAAAATAGTAGCATAATTAAAAACTCTGATAAATTTAATGTATCTTTACCAAATTATTTACTAAAAAATAAATATGTTGATATATATGGAGTTACAAAAGAGGGTAATGTTGAAGCAATTAAATTAAAAAATAAAGCAAGTAAAAATATAACTATTTCTCAAAATAAAAAATATAAAAGATATTTTGTAACTTATATAAGTGTAAGTAAAATGAATATACAAGATTTAAAGGCAGAAACTGGAGATACTATAAAATTAAATGTAACATATGAACCAGAGAATGCAACTTTAAAAGAATATGAATATACTAAAATAGGTGATATATTCATGAAAGATGAAAAAGGCAATATAATTGCTAAAAAAGATGGTATTTCAAAAATAACTATAAAACATAAGACACAAAAATTAATAAAATCTATTGTAATAAAAGTAGATGCTAAGAAAAAAGAAGAAGTAAAAGAAAATAATGATGTAAAAGATGAAAATACTTCAAATAATGAACCAGAAATAAAAAATATAGATGGTTTAACATATGTAAATGGAATACTTATTGTTAATAAAACATATTCTTTGCCAAAGGACTATGATCCTGGATCACTTTCAGTAGATGCTAAAAATGCATTTGATGAGATGCAAAATGCTGCTAAAAATGATAATATAAAATTATGGATTGCGTCTGGTTATAGATCATATTCACTTCAAACAAACTTATATAATAGTTATGTTTTAAAAGATGGTAAAACAAAAGCTGATACATATTCAGCAAGACCAGGACATTCTGAACATCAAACAGGACTTGCAATGGATTTAAATATAATAGATTCATCATTTGAAGGTACTCCTGAAGCAATATGGATAGAAAAAAATTGTTATAAATACGGATTTATAATAAGGTATCCAAAAGGTAAAGAAGAAATAACAGGTTATAAATATGAACCATGGCATGTAAGATATTTAGGTAAGGAACTTGCAGAAAAAGTATATAATACTGGTAAAACACTAGAAGAATATTTAAATATAACATCAAAATATAGTGAATAATATTAATTTTTATGATATAATAACTCTCCGAAACCAAAAAAAGGAGAGTTTTTTTATGCAAGTAGAAAAAGATATAGTAGTAGCTCGTGATTTTATAGAAGGAAATGTTTATGAAAAAACTGGATATAGACCAGTAAAATTATTTTCAGATCAATCATTAAAATCATTTAAAAAAATAAAGTTAAAAGATAAAAATACAATATGTAAAATCAATTCTTCAGATGAAATATTTGATATAATATCTTACGGTGGGAATGTTACAGCATTTAGTGATAATAGATTTGATGAATACTTTATGAAGTTAAAAATTGCTGCTTTAGATTTAAGATTTAAAGATTACTATAGTTTTCTTATGAATACATATGGGAGATATAGTTATACATTTAATTATGATATATATAAGTCTATAAGAGATAATTTAGATGATAAAACAAGATATTTCTTTGATGAATTATATAAAAATTATATAGGCAAAGGAATTAGAAGATCAAAACTAATAGTGCCTGATAGATATAGTTTTGAAGAATTATCAACTTTAGTTAGAAGCACATTAAGTAAAGGTTATGGTGAACTTGCAAAAAATATAAAAGAAAAAGATGTAAAATTCATTTATTCAAAAGATGAAAAAATAGAAAGTAAAGTAAAAGAACCATATGATTTTATATATTTATCACATGATATAACAAGCATGAGTGAAAAAGAAATTAAAAAAAGAGAAAAATTAATATTAGAATCATTTAGAAATATGTTATCAGAAAGAGGTAAGATTCAGTGCTTTTATTCTGATGAAGAAAAGGATACTTCATTTGATAAAGTCGAATACAAAAGTAATCCAAGCGTAAATAATGATATGGCTTATATTTACACATATAAGAATAAAGAGATTGAAAAATAGTAGAAAAAGTAATAAAATAATATTGTTAAAAGGAGGAGTAATAATAAAATGAATAAAGTTTATATATTTGGACATCAAAGCCCAGATACAGATGCAGTAACATCTGCAATAAGTTTATCTTATTTAAAAAATAAATTAGGAATGGATACAGAACCAAGAGTACTTGGTCATATTAATAAAGAAACAAAATATGTACTAGATAAATTTGGTGTTAAAGAACCAAAATATTTAAATGATGTTAAATTACAATTAAAAGATTTAGATTATCACAAAGGATTATTTGTTGATGAAAATAAATCAATAGATTATGTTTATAAATATTTAACAGAAAAAGGAGTAACAGGTACTCCAGTTGTAACAGATGGAAATAAATACAAAGGAATAATAACAATTAAAGATATTGCTAAAAAATTAATTAGTAATGATTTTGATAAAATAGATTCAAATTATAATAATATACTTGAAACTGTTAGTGGTGAAGAAGTATTAAAATTTGATGATGAAATAAAAGGTAATGTACTTGTTGCATCATATGATAGTGATACATTTACAAGTAATGTTAATTTAAACTCTGATAGCATCCTAATAGTTGGAGATAGACAAGATATTATAAAAAAAGCAATTGATGATAATGTAAAATTAATTGTAGTAACAGGACCAGAAAAAATAACAGAAGAAAATTTAAAACTTGCTGAAAATAATAAAATTAATGTAATAAAAACAAATATAGATTCATTTCATACATCTAAATTAATTTGTTTATCAAATAAAATCGGAACATTACTTGTAGAAGATACATCTAAAATATTTAGAGAAAATGATTACTATACTGATTTTGTTGAAGCAACTAAAAAATTAAAACATAACAACTATCCAATTTTAAATAATAATGGTGTATGTTTAGGATTAATAAGAATTACAGAAATAATAAATAAAAATAATAAAAAAGTTATGCTTGTAGATCATCAAGAAAAAGAACAAAGTGTAATAGGTTTAGATGAAGCAAATATATTAGAAATTGTTGACCACCATAAAATTGGTAATATTAATACAACAAATCCAATTAATTTTAGAAATATGACAGTAGGATCTACTAATACAATAGTTTACTTTATGTATAAAGAAAATAATGTAGAAATTCCAAAGGAAATTGCGGGAATAATGCTTTCTGGATTATTATCAGATACATTATGCTTACAAAGTCCAACAACTACTGAAATAGATAAAAAAGTTGCTGAAGATTTAGCATTAATCGCAGGTGTTGATTATGAAAAATATGCACTTGATATGTTTAAAGCAGGAACATCTTTAGAAGGATTAACAAAAGAAGAAGTAATTAAAAGTGATTTTAAATCATTCCCAATTGGTGATGAAAAAATGGCTATAGGTCAAGTATTTACACTAGATGTTGATAGAATATTTGATGAACTTGATACTTATATAGAAAAATTAGAAGAAATAAATAATAAAGAAGGATATAAATTTATAGTAATTGCTATTACTGATATACTTAAAAACGGATCATATTTAATATTTACAGAAAATGCTAAGAGTGTTTTAGAAAGTATTTATAAATTAGATGATATAAAACAAGGATATTATGTTGATGGACTTGTTTCAAGAAAGAAACAAATTTTACCAGCAATATTATCAGAATTAAATTAAGCTATTTATATAGCTTTTTTTCTTTTGCTTAATTGACTTAATTAGTTATGTATTCTATAATATATATAGAATAATAATAGGAGTAATAAAATGGGTAAAAATAGTAAAGAAAAAGAAGTAGTATCAATGACCAAAAAACAAAAAATATTATTTATTGTTGCATTAATAATAATTGTTTTAATGGTGTATTTAATTTTAACAAATAAAAAAATAGATGGTATAACAAAAGTAAATAAGATATTTGATGAAAAATATTATGATGTAAAATGTATAAGTGAAAAATGTGATTATATAATCGTATCAAGTGGTGATGAAAGTAAAACATCAAAAAAATATATTTATAATTATAATGGTAAAAAAATATCAAGTTATAAAGAAACTTTTAATAGTAATTCAAAAACATCAAATGAAATAAATGAAGTTTCAGAAAATTATTTAATATTTAAAAAAGTTAATAGAAGTAATAATGATATAACAGGATATTATTTAACAGATTTAAAAGATAATAAAAAATATAGTACTAGTAATGAATTAAAATATTTAACAGATAATTTACTATTAATGAAAAAACAGGGTGGTTATGAGATTATAACAAAAGATGGTAAAGAAAAATATTCTAATATTGATAGCGCTAAAACATTTAATAATGACAAAATAGTATTAATAAATGTAAATAATACTAGTGTTATATTAGATAACAAGGGAGAAAAAATTCTTGAAGATTATACTGTATCAAAAGAAGTAAAAAATAATGATGGTGATACACTATATTTAGTAATTAAAGATGTAAAAAATAATTTATTTTATTACTTTGATGTAGATAAAAAAGAAATAATTGGTGATAATTTTCAAAACTTTAGTGAAAAAGATAATAAAGGTAATTTAATAATTACAAAAGTAAAAAATAACGTATTAAGTAAATACATTTTAGATAAAAATGGTAACCAAAAGAAATATACAGAAAAAAATACACAAAAATATGTGAATGATATAAAAATGCTTATAGATAGTTCAAAATATTATGTGTATGATAATTCAGTATATAAAGAAAATCAAAATAATGTATTTGTAAATAAAAAAGATGACAATACTTTTGGTATATATAATGTAAAAGATAATAAATATAAAAAATTATATGATTATTCAAAAGAAAACTCAAAATCAAATATAACAGAAGTAAATAAAAATGGAATTTACCAAATATCATGCAAAAAAGATAACTGTAAAACTAATGAAAACTTAGTTTATGATTTAAATAATATGAAAAAAGTATTTGATATTAAAGATAATAATTTATCTATTTTAAACTATACTTCGTACGAAAATGGGTATAAAAGTGTAAAATATGATGATAACAACAATTCAAAATATGTTTTATATGACAATAATAATAAAAAAGTAATTGATTCAAACAAACAGATTATTGTAGTAGATGATGAAATATCATACACAAATGATAAAACAGAGGATGATGTTTTATTATATTCATTTAAGAAAAATAAAACTTACAATAAAGAAAATGAAGAAGCAAAGATAGTAAGTATTTCAAATTATACTTTGTATAAATATAAAACAGATGATAAAACATGTATTTTAAATAGTAAGGGTAAGAAAATAGAATGTACAAAAGATGATATAAAGTTATCATATAGTGATGATTTAGTTTACTATTTAAGTAATAATAAAGTTGTTATGATTAATGCTCAAAATTCAAAGAAAAATAAATATAATCTAGAAAATAATGAAAAAATAAATGATATAAAAGGTGATTTAATACCTTTATATAGAAATACATTATTTGTAAATAATAGTGCAAATGATTACATAAAAATAGTTTCAAATACTGGAAGAGTAATAAAGAAGATAAATAATACTGAAATTGTTAGTGTTAAACAAATAGATAAAACAAATGTGCTAATATTTACTAAAAATACAATTGATAATAAAGATTATTTTGGTCTTTATTTAGCAAACTAATGGAGGAAATAAAAATGAAAAAGAATGTTATAAATAAAATTATATATGTAATTGTTTCTATTTTTGTAATTGCGGCAATTGTGTTTTTAGTAAAATACTTTTCTTCTAAAAATATTAAAATGGTTAGAAATATACTTAAACCAGTTTATAGCGATATAACATGTGTAGATGTTAATTGTTCATCAATTAAAGCAACTAAAGAAAACAAAAAAGGTGATAAGACAGTAGAACTATATAATGATAAGGTAAAAAAAGTTGGATCATATGTAGTGAAAAATGGAAAAGAAGATAAAAAACAAATTGTTTCTATTAAAGATGATTATTTTATTATAAGTGAAAATGATAAATATTATATTTTTAATAAATCTTTTAAAGAACTTTATAAAACAAATAATGCTTTAATTTCCTTAAATCAAAAATATATATTAGAAAAAGGTGAAAAATATACACTTTTAAATTATAAAGGTGAAAAATTATTCGAAAATATTTCGGAATATAACTTATATAATGATCAAAAAATAATTGAAATAGTAACAGAAAATAAATATGTAATATATGATGAAGTAAAAAATAAAATATTAGATGGATATAAGATTGATAAAGAAGTTATTGATAGTGAAAATAATACACTATATTTAGTTACAAAAAATGTAAAAACAGGAGTATATCAATATTATGACTGCAATAATTACAAAATGATTGGTGATTCTTTTGAAAATTATACAGTAACTACTGACAATGAATTAGTTGTTTCAAAAAGAGAAAATGGTACAAAAGTAGATTATAAAATAAATACAAAAGGTGAACAAACAAAATTAGATAAATCATTTTCAAAGGTAGAAGAAATTAATAATATATCTAAAGATATGAATGATGATGAATATTATTTATATTCAGTAAGTGTATATGAATCTAATCAAAATGTAGTTCTTGTAGATAATAAAAAAAGTAAAGAATTAGGATTTTATGATTTAAAAAATAAAAAATTTAATAAGATATATTCATATGATTCAAAAGAAGGTAATATATATTCTTCGATTACAAAATTAAATTCAGATAATGATAACAACTATTTAGAAGTATCTTGTTCAAGTAAATTATGTGGCAAAAATTTATTATATGTAGTTAATATGAAAAATAAAAAAACAGAATTTTATAATGAAAATGATAAGGTTGTTCTTCAAAATTATACACAATATGAAAATGGGTATAAAATGATAAAATATTCTAATAAATCAGAAGATGAAAAATATAAAGGAAAGTATGTTCTATATAATGATAAAAATGAAGAATTATCAATTTCAGAAAATGAAATACTTATTTTAGGACAAAAAATAGTATTTGGGCCTGTTAAAAATGAAACAGTAACATTGTATTCTATAAAAGATAAGAAAAGTTTGAATAATACAGGCGCAAATGTAATTAAGATAAAAAATAAAGAATATTATAAATATCAAGATGAAAAGAATAATACTGTACTTTTAGATTCTAATGGAAATGAAATGCTAAAAGTAAAAATGTCACAAAATTTAAAAAATAGTGATGATTCATTAATATATATCGATAATAAAAAAGTAAAAATGTATAGTGATGATTTTAAAGTAAAGAATTATTCTTTAGAAAAAAATGAAGAACTAATGAATAACAATTCAAATGATATATTACCATATAAGGGTGCGATATTTCTAAATAATACTAAAGGAAAATATATAAAAATAGTTAATTTTGATGGAATGAAAATAAGAAAAATAAAAAATTCAACTGTTGAAAATATTTATCAAAATAAAGAAAAAAATGTATATATAATTGCTAAGAAGAAAGACAAAAATGGTACTAATTTCGGACTATATTTAGCAAAGTAAAATCAAGGTTTAAAAAATCTTGATTTTTTTAATAAATATAAGGGAAAATATAGAAAAAAATGTCATAATTTGGTATACTTAATGTAGATGTAAAAATAGGAGAGTTTGTATATGAAATTAAAAGAGTTAAGAACAAGAAAATATGTTGCTTTGATGATGATGATAGTAGTTGTAGGAGCAATCGTAGGAATATTAAAAATAGGAAATATGGATTTTGATAAAGGAAAGGTAAAAGTATCTAAGGCTGTAATAAATAATGTTACGTCTTCTTTAAGTGCGAATATAAATGAGGCGACAGTAGATAACTTAATTACAAGTAAAGGTTATGATGAAATAGATTATGTAATTAAATATTCATTATCAACTGATGAAAATATAAAAGAAAGAAATGTTATAATCGAAGCTAGTTTAGATGATAATGAAAAGTATGCAAGCTTCAAAGATATAACAAATGGTGATGTAACAAGTACTGTTTCTGAAAACAGAAAAAATATAAAGATAACAGTAAAAAATGCAAAAGTAAATAAAGAAAATGAATTAAAACTTGTTATGAAATTAGAGGGAGCACCAAATGGATACAAGGTAACACCTAAAATCAAAATAAAAGAAGTAAGTGAAGAAAAATATACAAATTTAAATGTACAAAATGTAGAAGTAAAAAATAACAGTTTGACAGGAAATGTACAAGATGAACAATCAATGAATGTATCAAATATAGAATTAGCTCTAAAAAAAGATGGAGAAACAATAAAGAAAACATATACAGACGAAGATGGTAATTATGTATTTAGTGATATAGAAGAAGGAGAATACAACTTAGAAATAGATGAAGATATATATGAAAAAGTAAGTGAAGAAAAAGCAAATATATCAGGATCATCAAAATTAAATATAATAGTAAAAGAAGTAACACCATATAAAATAGAATTAAAAAAACAAATAACAGAAATGACAATAGTAAATGGTGGAAACACAACAACATATAAATATGGGAACTTAGATAAAGTACAACAAGCATTAAGAAATGTTAAAAATATGACTGGAGAAGTAAAATATAAAATAACTGTTCAAAATACAGGAAAGAAATCAGGAGTAGTAACAGTAGTAAAAGATGAAGTACCAGAAGGCTTAACATTTAATAAAGAAAAGAATACATCATGGGAAGAAAAGAATGGAGTTTTATATAACAGAAGCTTAGAAGGAATAACATTAAATGCAGGAGAAAAAAGAGAAGAAGGCTTAACACTTGATATAGAAAGTACAAGTGAAGCAAAGACATATATAAACAAAGTAACCGCGAAAGGAGAAATATATGAAAATGTAGTATATATCTTAGATGGAAAAACATATAAAGAAGATACAGTACTAGAAGGAGAAAAAATAAAAGAACCAAAAGTAGATAATAAAAACTTCAAAGGATGGTATACAGATAAGAAATATACAAATAAATATAACTTTAATAATGAAGTAACAAAAGATTTGGTATTATATGGACAAACAGAAGATATAAAAGAATATACAGTAACATATGCAGATAATGAAAAAATAGTTAAAACAGAAAAAGTAAAAGAAAATGGAAGTTTAAATGCTCCAAAGGTATCAAAAGAAGGATATACATTTAAATATTGGTCAGAAGAACCAAATGGAAAAGAATATGATTTGAGCACAAAAGTAACAAAAGATATTACTCTTTATTCAGTATATGAAATAAATAAATATACAGTAACATTTATAAATGAAAAAGAAAAATATGATGAACAAGAAATTGAATATGGAGAAAATATAAAAGTTCCAACAAGTCCATCAAAAGAATATTATACATTTAAATATTGGTCGCTAGAAGAAAATGGTGATAGTTATGATTTAAGTACAAAAGTAACAAAAGATATAACACTTTATTCAGTGTACGATATTAATAAATATACAGTAACTTTTATTGATAAAGGAAAAGAAATAGATAAACAAGAACTAGAAGCAGGATCACTAGTAATCGCACCAAAGGTATCAATGGAAGGCTATACGTTTAAATATTGGTCGAAAAAAGAGAATGGGAAAGAATATAATTTAAATTTACCTATAACAAGAAATTTAACATTATATTCAGTATATGAAATAAATAAATATAATGTAGAGTTCTATGATAGTAATAAACTAATAAAAACAATAAAAGTAGACTATGATAATACAATAAATAGTAATGAAGTTCCTACTGTAAGCAAGACAGGATATACATTTACAGGATGGATAGAAAATAACAAAAATTTTGATTTTACAACTAAAATAAAAGAAAATAAAAAATTATATTCAAAATATGAAATCATAAAAAATGCAGTAATATTTAATGATGAAAATAGAATAACAACTAAAAAAGTAGATTACAATAATAAAGTAGAAAAAATAGAAAGCCAAGGAAAAATAGGTTATACATTTAAATATTGGTCAACTACACAAGATGGAGAAGAATTTGATTTTAATACATTAATAACTGAAGGTATAACATTATATGCAGTGTATGATATAAATGAATATAGTGTTAACTTTATAGACCAAGGTAATGCATATGGTGATACGCAAAAAGTTAAATATAATAAAATTGCAGTAAAACCAGAGACTGATCCAATAAAAGAAGGTTATACATTTAAATATTGGTCACTAGATGAAAATGGTGTAGCATATGACTTTAATACAAAGATAACAAAAGATACAACACTTTACTCAGTATATAGTGTAAATAGTTATAAAGTATCATTTGTAGATAATGGCACTAAATATATAGAAGATGAAACTATAGAGTATAATAAAGTTGCAGTAAAACCAGAAACAGATCCAAGTAAGGAAGGACATACATTTAAATATTGGTCACTAGAAGAAAATGGTGTAGCCTATGACTTTAATGCAAAAATAACAAAAGATATAACACTTTACTCAGTATATAGTGTAAATAATTATAAAGTATCATTTATAGATAATGGCACTAAATATATAGAAGATGAAACTATAGAATATAATAAAGTCGCTATAAAACCAGAAACAGATCCAAGTAAAGTTGGACACACATTTAAATATTGGTCACTAGGAGAAAATGGTACAGCCTATGACTTTAGTACAAAAATAACAAAAGATACAACACTTTATTCTGTATATGAAGCAAATGAATATACAGTTAAGTTCATGGATGGAGATAACTTATTTAAACAAGAACAAGTTAAATATGGATTAAAGGCAACTAAACCAAGTGAGAATCCAACAAAAGAACATAATTTGTTTAAAACATGGACATTAAATGATAAAGAATATGACTTTAATTTACCAGTAATAGATAATATGATATTGCGTAGTTCATATGAAGAAATAGAAAAACCAAGTATAAGCCATGTGCCAACAGAGTGGACAAACAATAAAGTAACAGTAACAATAACATCAAGTCATGAAGATTATAAATATCTATATAAAATAGACACAGGAGAATATAAAGAATATACAGGACCATTTGATATAGATTATAACTGCACAGTAGTAGCAAAATCAGTAAAAGAAAATGTAGATAGTATAACAGAATCACATGACATAACAAATATAGATAAAATAAAACCAATAATAAATTCATTAAATGAAACAAATGTATCAGGAACAAGTTTTGATATAAATGTAAGTACAATAGATAATGAATCAGGAATGAAACAAATACATATATATAAAGATGATTTGTTAGAAACAACAATAGTATATAATGAAAACTATAATGAAGAAAAAAATAGTACATATACATTTAATGATTTAGTATCAGGAAAAGATTATAAAATAAAAGTAATAGCAGAAGATGTTGCTGGAAACTTAAGTGAAGCAAAAGAAATAACAGTTAAAACTGAAGAAAAAATAGTTGCAAGAATAATTGGAAGAGAAAATAAACTATTTGAAGATGAAAATTTATATGAAAACTTTAGCTCACTTGAAAGAGCGATAAAAGCATGTCCAAGTAACCAATGCACAATAGAAATGGTAACAGATACAAAAGAAAGTGTAGAAGTATTAGAAGGACAAGATATAACTCTTAATATAAATGGAAAAACAATAACAGGAGTAAAAGATACATATACAATAAATAATGGTGGAAATTTAATAATAAAAGATAATGCTGAAGAAGCAGGAAGTATAGTAAATAATGCAGGAGTAGCATTAAAAAATGAAACAACAGGTGTACTAACACTAGGTGAATTAGAAGATGAATTAGTAGTATCAACAACAAAACCATATATAAATGGTGGAACATTTGGTGTTGTAAATGAATATATAGATAAAAATACAAAAGGAAGATTTAATTTCTACGATGGAATGATTGCAGGAAACATTGCAATAGAAGGTGAAGTAAATGATAAACCATATCTATATAATGCAAGTGTAGTAACAAGTGATAATAGACAAGTCGCAACATTAAAGATACTAGAAGATGCAGAAGCAAGAATAGTTAGAACTGGTGTTTATTATACTAAAATAGATAAAGCTGTTGAAGATACAAATAGCGGAACATTGTCTGAACCTACGACAACAAATACTAATCTAATGCAAGGATTTAGTAATGTTGATGATACTGGATTTACTTACGATAGTGAAACAAATACACTATCATCAGAGCCAGGTAAAAGTGTAAAAGCATATACTGTAATAGATTTAACAGGATATGAGAATGATCAGTATTTATTTATTTCAAGTGATGCTATTGATACTTATTATGGAAACTTTGAAGTAATTGTAAGAGAAAATGATATTTATGGTAATAATATATCTCAAACGAAAACTACAGACAATACTACTAAGAGAGATAATTATAAATTTTATTTAACAAAAGGTAAGAAATATTATGTAAGATTGGATTATACTACATATTCTCAAAATGAAACTAATATGGTTACAATTTATGACATGTTTCTTCAAAAAATAAATAAATATGTTGTAGATGAAAATACTGTACTTGAAACTGTATCTAATTCATATGGTTTTGAATATGACAAAACAACAAGAACATTAAAATCAAACAATCAATATCAAAATGGAACAACAGCTTTCTCATATATTGAAGTGGATTTAACAAATGAAGATGAAGATAAAGAAGTAATAATTAATGCCTCGATTGATACTTTATATTCTTGTAATTATGGCAATATAGTAATAAGTGAAAACAATGAAAAATTATCAAGTGCTTCATATGGTGCACTGGGATATTTATATGCTAATGATAGTTCTCGTCCTCGTGTTGGAAAATATAATTATTCTAAAGTGTTAACAAAAGGTAAGAAATATTATATACAATTTTATTATTTTAAAGATAGTTACGATAACTATTCTGAAGATTATTATAAAACACATGATTCAAAGGATCAATTTACAATTAATACGATTGATATAGTTGGTTTAGGAGATAAACAAGATATAGATTTATCAACAAATCTAAAAACAAATTATTATGGAATTGATAGTTATGATTCTTCATATGATCGATATTCAATTTCAAGTTATGCACCTTATGGTGAAAAATTTGATTCGTATGTAAAAGTTGATTTAACAAAGTCTAAGACTGATCAAATGATAGATTTAAATTTAATCTTGAATAGTTATTCAAGTATATATATAACAAGCAATAATAAAGATTCTGATAAGGAACTTGTTATTAATAATATGGATAATACGCTACTATCATTTAATTCGTATAACAACTACTACATAAATGGTAATAGTAATTATTATGATTTTCGTGATTATAAATATGTTCTTCCAAAAGGAAGTGTGTATTATGTACATTTTGCAAGTTTTTATCCAGGAGGTAAACCAAATCCTTATATAAAAAATATTTCACTTGTTCCCGTTACTGATAATATGATAAATATTGGTACATTATCTCATTTAAAAGGAACAATTGATGATAGTAATAAACCTGCTGATACCAATCTTCCATATGTAGAAAATGATGGAACAACAGATTCTAACTTTAGATTTGTTGGCAATAATACTAAAAATTATGTTAAATTTAATAATGAATTATGGAGAGTAATTGGAATATTTAATACAATAGATGTTGATGGTAATTATGCAAAAAGAATAAAATTGATTAGAGATAAATCACTTTATCAAGATTTGAATATTTATCTATCATGGGATTCAAGTGATTCAAGTATAAATAATGGTACAGGAATAAATGAATGGTCACAAGCCGATTTAATGAAATTATTAAATGAGGGTTATGAAAATAATGCACCAAATAATATTTATTCAGAGGATACAAAGTGTAAAAAAGGTGAAAAAGAAAATCCTGATTTACCAAAATATATAGTTGATGATACTATTTATTTTGACCCTGTTAAATATAGAATTTGTGATTCTGAAAGTGATTCATGTCCTGCTTGGACGGTTATGAGTGGTAATAATTGTACTGGTGAGTATGAACTTGTTTATAAAAAATCAGATGTGTATGATTACTCTAAAGCAGTAGAATCAAATGGTGGATCATATGATAATGTGTTAATTAATTATTTGAATAAAATTTCTGAAACATGGAGTGATAAGATTATAAGTCCAAGTTCAGAAAGCAATATGAATAGTCTATTTGATTTTACCAAATCAAAAGCAAGAATTTTAAATACCAAGGAACTTTCAGAAAATAATTTATCACAAAAACTTAGCATTTGTGTTTCTTCTTACATTGCATCATCGCCTTGTAACTATCCAATATTAGTTATGGGTGAGAGCAATTATTATAACCTTGCTTATAAAAAAGTATCAAATTATAATTTTCCGTTTAGTAATGCAAATAATTCGTTTTCTATAAATCCAGTTATTAAAATTGATTTAAATAAAGTTGAAAATAAATCGGATTTTATTGGTAAAGAAAAAGCAAACACTTTAAAATTAAACAATAGTTTATATTGGGCAGGAAAATCTGGATATTGTTTTATTGGTGCAGGTGAATATAATAAACAATGTGACTTTAGCAGTATTGGATTATCAAATAGTGCGAAATCTATGATAGATAGTGTGGTTTGGAATACAGGAGCTCTTCCAAACGATTATGATACACGTAATAATTTAACCGCTTTAGAAGTATATGCTATGGAAAGAGGAAATAATACCGGTAAAACAAATATGGATACAACTTCTACAGATTATGATAATGTCAATAGAACTACAACATGGATTGGTAAAGTTGGACTTCCATATGTGAGTGATTATATTTTATCTTCAGGAAATGGTTCAAGCTATACTAGGGATGAATGTATCAAAGGTAATTCAAGTAAATATGCTAATTGCGTCTCATATAATAGTTGGTTAAATTCAACAAATACAGATGGAAATTCATTAACCATTACACCAACTTATGGTGGTGAATATCCATCGAATGTTGCAAGCATATATACTAGTATATATTCTTACCCTGCGTATTCTTCAAGTACTATAAAACCAACAGTATATTTAAGCCCTAAAGTAAAAATAACATCTGGTAGTGGTACACAAGATGATCCATTTATTATAGAACTTGGTGAAGAAGAAAATACAACATTATATTATGGACTTGTTCCTGATTTAATTAAGGATGATGTTGAAGATGAAGAAACAGAAATAAATGATGAGGATGAGACATTAGATTATATTTATGTAAAAAATGAACCAGCATATGGATTTACTTATGATAGCGAAAAAGGTGTATTTACTAATAAAAATAAAGGAATTGCAAATACAACAGCAGTATCATATATGAAAATAGATTTAACAAATGCTGCTAGTGATATGCCGATAGATATAAATTATAATATTTCAAAAAATGATAACTATTCTATGGGATTCATTAATTTAATGAAAAATAGTTTAACAAAAATAAACTATAATAATAGCTCTAGTTATTCGAAAGATAGTTTACTTGTTACAAGTAATAAGTCTTCTTCTGGTAGAATTTCAAAAGTTTTGGAAAAGGGTAATATATATTATTTACAATTTGCTTATGAAAAAGATGGAAATCTTCCAGTATCAGACACGAATGCAGATAGTTTTGAAATTGGTATTACATATTTAAATGACGATGATAAGACTAATGATTATATAAGATATGATGGTGTTACTACTACATTAAATAAAGAAGCTGATACTGTTCAATTGATAAAGGATTTAAATATAAGCAATTCATTGCAGATTGAAAGTACTAAAAGTGTTGAGTTAGATTTAAATGGTCACACTTTGACAACAACATCTTCAGATCCAGTTATTACAAATAACGGTAGTTTAAAAGTAACAGATTCTAAATATGTTCCAACTTATGCTAATCGTATAGAAGATTTTAATAGTCAAATATCTGATTTTAAAACTGTAAAATATGATACATCTGATTTTTCAATCTTTTGCAACAACTCAACAAGTACGAAAAAGTGTAGTTATAATTCATTTAGTTATGGAAATATAAGTATTAGTTCTAAAGAAACATATATGAATTCAACTTTTTCAAATTATAAAATAAATTTTGACAGTAAATATAAATCTATAGTAGGAACGATAACACTCCCTAAAGCATCTAGTTCATTTGGTTATGTAACTATTGGTTTGAGTAGTGATAAAAATGTAAATGAATCTAGTTTTGATGTTCAAAAAAGATTTGTTAGAACGTCAACAGCAGCTCAAACATTTAATTTCGAGTTAAAACCAACGAAAATCGGAGAATATTATTTAAAAATATGTCTACCAAGAACACAAATAAGTTTAAGGATAAACGAAATTAATTCGAAAATTGATATACCAACTTTATCTGATAGTGATTATGTTTCATCAATTTATAGTTCTGCAAGTAGTGCTATAAAAAATAATGAAGGTGCATATTTGAGTGTTGAAAAAACATTAGTTTATACAAAGGATAATTCAACTTCATCTTCAGGCGTAGATAATTATGGAAAATTGAGCATAGGTAATGGAGGATATGTTCGAGCATATGCTTATGGTGTTAATAACAGAGAAACAGGTGAAATTGTAGAAGGTTCTGGAACAATTGCATCAACAAGTAATTATTCATTATATACAAAAAGTATTAAGAAAAATAATATTAAAGGTTATACATTTGTTGGTGGTTCTATATATAATCAAAGTAATTCAGACTTAACATTAGACAATGTTATCATAAGGGATTATAATTATTCATCTGCAATAATAGATTCATCTATTTATAAGTTAACTATAAATAATTCATCAATTATTGTACCATCATCAACTAGCTCTTATGCGTTTAAATTAAGTGAAAAAGGAATGCTTGAAATAAATAATTCAAATATATACGGTTCACAAGCGATAGATAATGGAATAAAAAATTCGTATTCTATGGGTAAAAAGGATATTAAGATTAATAATAGTTATATTGAAGGAACCGTTAGCTCAAATACAAATAAAAAAGTAGAAATTAATAATTCTACACTAGGAGATATATATAATGGTAGTAGTACTATAGATATAAAAGATTCAACTATAAATAGTATTGATTTCAATTCATGTACATTAAATATGGATAATGTAATTATTCAATCAATGTCCTTGTTTAAAAACTCAAATAGTACAGTTACAATGAAAAATATGGATATGGTTAATACAAAAATTGAAAACTCTAAAAATATGACTATAGAAGAAAATGTAACTGCAATGAATATAACTAATTACGCTGGTGGAGAGTTTAAATATAATAATTCTAAAATTAATGGTATTTTATCAAATAGAGGAAATGCAAATATAAATAATACACAATTTGCTGATGGAACAATTCAAAATTTAGGTATACTTACAGCGGGAAATACTACTATGACATCAACAAAAAGTAATCTTACAGCAGTAACAAATGAAGGAACACTAAATTTAAATGATGGATTTAAAATTTTAAATTACAAAAAAGGAATTTATGGAAAAGGTTCAACTATTAATCTTGGAAGTGATGATGAAACTGTTAGTAGTGATAATATTATTATTGACACTATTGACTATAGTATTGAAACTATTAATGAGTCAATTGTAAATTATTATGATGGAACTCTTATAAGTGATAATGAAGAAGTAATAAATGCTCCAATAAATTTAGTTCCTAATGGTTATGATGTTGACTATTCAAATACTAATGACATAAATAAAATATCATTAAATAAAATAATTGATAAAGATTATGTTGCTCAAATTGGAGAAACTAAATATAAAACATTAAGTGAAGCAATAGAAAACGTTAATAGCGATAACAATCAAACAAAAATAAAAATAATAAAAGATATATATACGGTTTTGAATTCTACAGTTGATTCTAATAAAAATATAGAATTAAATTTAGATGACAAAAAAATAGTATATTATAAAAAACAAAATCCATTGATTGTAAATAATGGAACATTAAAATTGAAAACGTCTGATTCTTCTTTAGAAATTAGTAGAGTTTATGGAGAAAGTTTATTAGAAAATAATGGAACATTGGAAAATAATGGAATTAATTTAAAATGTTATTATAGCAATATAAATACTTTTATAAACAATGGTAATATGAATTTCAATTCTGGTTCAATAGTTCATAATTTCAGTGGTAATTATAAAACAAGTAAGCCAATGAGATTTATAACTAATAATTCTAAACTAAATGTTTCTGGTGGTACATTCTCTATAAGAAATATTAGTAATGATACAGATAATATTATATATACTTCTAGCGATGCAACAACAAACATAAATGATGGAAATTTTGAAGTAGGATATATTGCAGTTTATTCTGATGGAATAACTAATATTACAGGAGGAACTTTTAAAACATCATATGCCATAAAAACAAGTGCAAATGGAAATGTTGATGTTTCTGGTGGTAATTATAGTGAAGCAAATAATTTGATTTATAATTCAGGAATTGCAAAAATTCATGACTTAAATTCTTTATTAAAATATATTGGAACAAATGATAATTCTATTGAGTTTACTAATAATGTATTTAGTACTAATAATTATAATGTCTTTACTAATAATGGTAATAGTGCAATATTTAATAATAATAATATAACATCAACATCAATGGTAACATCAACATATGGTATTTTAAACTTTAAAAAAGGAAATGTTATAGTAAATGGTGGTAAATATGTTGCTGCTTGTGTACCATTCCAATTAACGGGAACGGCAAATATAACAGTAACTGGTTCAAATGTTAGTAGTTCAGGAAATAGCGCAATTTATTCTACTACAACTGGTGATGTTAATATAGTTAGTGGAACATATACATCTGCAGATGGAATTGCAATACGAAATACTAGTGAAAATACTATAACTTTCGGTATTAAAGGTGATACTAACGATGATGGAAGTTTAAATGTATCAATTTCTAATCCTGAAATAACAGGTACAACTGCGGGTATAAAAACTGGTTCAAAAACGGTATTTAAGTTCTACGATGGAATATTCACAGGTACAACACCAATTGATGGAAATGTGTATGACACTGAAGATGAATATACTGTAATTCAAGTAGATAATTCAAAATATTTACATAAAGATGAAAAAGAAACAATGGTTGCAAGAAACGTTGATACTGAAAAAGAATATAGTACTTTACAAAAGGCTATAGATGAAGCAACAGATGGTAATACTATACAAGTAATAAGTGAAATTTCAACGCTTGCTAGTGCTGAAGCAACTGTAGTTCCAGAAGGATTAAATGTTACTATAGATGTAAATGGTTATAAAATAAATGAAAATAATGCTTTATTCCTTTCAAATTTAGGAGAGTTAACAATAACAAATAGTAATTATAATGAAACAACACCATCAATTGATGATGGCGGTATATATAATACTGGTGGAAGTAATGTTATCGATAATTCTGGAATATTAAAATTGAATAAAATATATATTGAAAGTACAGTTGAATGTGAAATGATAAGTAATAAAGTAAATGGTGAATTAAATATTAAAGAATCAATTTTATACAATTCTTATGGTAAAACATCATCAAATAGTGTAATATTTAACTCAGGAACAGCAACAGTTGATTCTATAAAAATAAACACTAGTGGTAAGTCAATAACAAATAATGGTACTATAAATATTTCAAATTCACAAATTAGAAGTAGTGATGCATTAACTAATGATGGTATACTTGTTTCTGAAAATGATAATATTACTGGACCAATAACAAATAGTTCTACATTTACAGCAAATAATATTACAATACCATCATCATCAACAATAACTAATACTAAAGATTTCACACTAAATAAAGGTACTATTGAATATGTTGGTTTAATAAAAAATGAATCAAATATGAATATAACAGGTGTAACAATAACATCATCGTCTTATGGATGTATTATTAAAAATTATGGTTCTAATAGCCCAATTTTAAATATTAGTAATTCAAATATAACATCTAAATATTATGATATGGCTGATGATGAATTACATTCTCTTGATATTTTAACTGGACAGCTTATTTTAAATAATACAAATATTACTAGAGACCCTAGATTTAGCAATCAGACTACAACTGATAGTGATGCAACTGAATTTGGATTAATTCGAACATATGACGCAAAGAGTGTAGAAATAATAGGAGGAATTTTCAATTTTAAATTTGGAAAATTCTTAACCGTAATTAATCCAGAAACAACAGTAAAAGTAGATGGTGCAACAATAAATACTTATAATGGTATATTTATGCAAAGTAAACATGTTGGGAATACAATTAATTTAAAGAATGTTGAAATGAAAAATCAAAAGTACAATATATTAAACTGTAATTCTTATTACAGTAGTGTAAATTGTGGTAAGTTTAGTCCAAAATTTTCATCATATAGTGGAGGATTAAAATTATCAATTGAAGGTGGAAATTATAGTGGAGCAGTAGATACCGTTATCCTTTCGGATTATGATAATATTACTCTAAATAATACTGAAATAGATGGAAATATAAAAGGATATCAATCAGGAGTTTCAATAACTTCATCAACTGTAAATAATATTGTAGGTGTAAGCAGAGTTACAATGGAATCAGGAACATTATCAAGCATTTATGATATGTATTCATATACATCTACTCCAACAGTAATTATTAAATCTGGAACAGTTGCAGGTTCTATTTCAACTATGAAAAATCAGAGCGATATGAATGTAACTTTGGGTATAAAAGGGGACTCTAATGTTTCAATAACAGATCCAATGATTAGTGGTAGAATTACTGCTACATATTTAAATCTATATTTCTATGATGGAATTGTAAAGAAAAATATTTCAAAACCAATAGAAGTTGAAAATGGATATAATGTTAAAGTATCAACAGATGGCTATTATTTAGTTGATACACCTGTTATAAAAAATACTACAAGTAATAAAGAATATAATAATATAAGGTCTGCAGTTAATGAGATATCAAATAATGATACATTGCAATTACTTGATAATGTATGGATTTATACAAATAAAATTGATGGTGGAATTGTTAATGAAAATAAGAATATGACGTTTGATATAAATGGTAAAAAAATATATACACCTAATATACCATTCATAAATAATGGCACAGTAACTATTATTGACAATGCGTCATCAGGCAAGATAGATTATGATTCTCCAATAGAAAATAATGGAACTATGAATATTACTAGTGGAGATTTTGCAGTAACAAACAATGGTATTGTAAACAATAACGGTGGAACAGTATCAGGTACAAACTCTTCAAACGGAACATTTACCCAAAATTCTGGTATTATAAATTCAGTAGAAAACTCAGGAACAATAAATGTGATTGACGGAACAGTAAAAGATTTGACTTCAAATAATATTGCTAATATAACTGGTGGAACTTTAAATAAAATAATTAATACTGGTCAGTTGAAAATTCAAAATGCTACTGCAAAAGGTTTTGAATTATATAATAATGGTGGTGAAAGCATTATAGATACTTCATCAGGTACTGCATATATAAGTAATAATTCAACACTAACAGTTTCTAATTCAACGTTAAATAGTGTTAATAGTTCAAATAGGGTATTTAATAATAGATATAAAGGTACTTTAAATATAACTAGTGGTAACTATACATCAGGTAGTACAGAGTGCATATATAATGATGAAGGTGTATTGAATATTGGTGAAAAAGGTGGAGTAATAAGTATTACAAGTCCAGTAATTCAAGGATCAAAATATGCTGTAAATAATGCAGGAACATTTAATTTATATGATGGTAAATTAATTGGTGGTACTGCTCCTGTTTCTGGAACAATAACAGAAATAGAACCGGGTTATAAACTTTCTATAAGCGATGATACAACAAACAATACAAAAGTTGGTTATTTAGTTGTAATTGCTGATGATGAAAGAGTAGCAATGGTAAATGGAATTAACTTTACTAGTTTACAAACAGCAATTAATTCAGTTAAAGATAATACAGAATCAAATATAGTAATATATAAAGATATAGAATTAACTGAAGATATAATAGTACCAGAAAATAAAATTATAAATCTATATTTAAATGGACATACAATAACATATGGAGATTATAGTTTTGTTAAGAATGGAACACTTACAATAATTGATTCAGCTCCATCAGAGAGTATAGGTGCAAGTATAATAAATACAATAGAAAAAGTATTAAATATAAATCAAAATGGAAAAAATATAATTGTATATGAAATGAGTGATGGAAGTAAGTTATCAACAGAAAATACATATAATTTGTATAAGAAAGTAGATAATGAATATAAATTATTAAATATGGAAAAGGACGAAGAAGTAGGTAGATATATTACGGGATCAAATAATAGTGAAATGACTTCAATAAAAGGAAGAATATATTTAAATAATCTTGAAGAAGGAAGTTATAAACTAGTAAGTAGTGATAATAAAGATATAGAATTTACAATAACAGAAGATGGAAAAGTAAATGGAAATATCTTAGAAAATACTAATGAAAAGAGAAAAGTAATAGAATCAGCATTAGCATATTTAATAATAACAATCCAAACAGGAGTAAATCAAATAAAATATATAATTTATATAGTTGCGATGGTATCAATAATCCTAGGTTTATACTTTGCATTTAAAGAGCAAAGAAAACTATCAAGAAAAGTGTAAAAAGAGTTCATTTGAACTCTTTTTATATTGACTGATTTTTGATTGTATTTTATACTTATAATGTAATACTAGGAGGAATTTATGAAAAAGTTAGATGATAAAAATAAAGGGTTTACATTAATTGAATTACTTGCGGTTATTATAATAATTTCAGTTATTGCCGTAGTAGCAGTACCAAAAGTATTAGATGTTATTGAAAATAGTAAGAGACAAACATCTATCGAATCAGGACAGTTATATGCAAGAGCGGTAAATCAAAATATGACTTTCTCTGATTTAGATTCAAGCAAATATAAATCTTTTTTTAAGTCAGGTCAATCTGTTTACAGTGTAAATGAATTAAGTTCAGTAACTGTAAAAAATAAACCACAAAGTGGATCAGTTACAATAAATGACAAAAGAGTAGTAGGTGCAAATCTATGTATTAATGAATATAATGTTATTTATAATGATGGTAAATGGAGTGCTGAAAAAAGTGATAAATGTGGAACAACAAGTACTATAAATCCAAGTAAGCTTCCTAAATACGAAGAAAATGAAGTAGTATATTTTGATCCAATTAATTATAAATTGTGTGATAATGAATCAGATACATGTTACGCATGGCTTGTACTTCATGGAAATACAGATGAAGGTAAATATGAATTAGTATACAAAAATACTGGAGTATATGATTATGGTAAGGCACTAGAGAATAATAATGGGTCAGCTGATGGAGCCTTAGTAAATTATATTAATACAATAACTGAGACTTGGAGTGATAAAATTCCAAAACCAGAAGCAAAATATAATATAAATTCAACGTTTGATTTTACAGGTTTAAAAGCAAGAATAATGAACACAGTTGAACTTAGTGAAAATAACAATGCATTGTTAAATGGATTAAATATTTGTCCATCGTCAACATATATGCCATGTTTGATAATGGGTGAAAATACATTCTATTATCTAATGCAAAATTCAATGCAATCAACATTTGGATTTAGTGAATCTGGAACACCATTTTACATAACTCCTGTAATTAGAGTTGATTTAACAACTGTTGAAAATATTAAAGATTATATAGATGATGGAACTATTAAATATGTTTGTAATGAACATATATATGATTATGGAACAATAAGTGAAGAAGAATATAATAAAATATGTAAAGATTATATAGATGAAAGTTTATATTCTACAACTGAAAACTCAGATGGAACAGTAAATATAAGTGGATTTAAGTCTACAGCACCATCATCATATAAAGATAATGTATGGGCTCTTCCAACAAAAATAGATGGTAAGACAGTTACTGGTATATCAACTGCTGGTTTTGCTCAAAAAAGTATATCATCTAAACTAATAATTTCTCCTACAATAAAAACTTTGGGTGATAATTCATTTGTAAGCAATTCAATTTTGGCATTAGCATTGCCAGACTCAGTTACAAGTATTGGTTCAACATCTTTTGCTGGAAATAGTATTTCTGCATTAAATGTTCCAGGATCAGTAGAAACTATAGGCGAAAATGCTTTTATAGCAAATAATATTAGTAAATTAACATTAAATGAGGGGATAAAAACTCTTAATAATTATTGCTTTGGTAATAATGCATTTAAGAGTGTTAATCTTCCAGACAGTTTAACAACTGTTGGTAATGTGTTCTCTGGAACACCAGTAGCAACATTAAATACAGGTGGTGGATTTAAGATTACTTCTAGTACATTTTCTGGTATAAAATCGACACTAAAAGATTTGACTATAGGTAGTGATACTCTTCAAACAGAACAAGTTATTGATCAGGCGTCATTTAGTGGATTTACATCATTAGAAAAAGTTGTAATAAAAAATAATGTATACTCAATCCCTTATAGTGGTTTTTCAAATGATAGTTCAATAACATCTGTTACTTTACCAGAAAAACTTACAAGTATAAATGGTTATGCCTTTGAGTCTGATACAAGTTTAACAGATATAAAACTTCCAAATAGTTTAACATTAATTGATGAGGATGCATTTGCAAATTCAGGATTACTTAGTATAGATATTCCTGGAAGTGTAACAGAGATAGGTTCAAAAGCATTTACTGGAGTGCCACTTAAAGGTATTAATCTTAATGAGGGATTACAAAAAATATCTAATATGGCTTTTTATCTAAATTCAGAAGCAAAGAATACAATTAATGAAATAACGATTCCAGATTCTGTTACTACAATAGGAAATTCTATTTTAGGTAATAGAGTTGTAAATACATTAAATATTGGTGATGGAGTAGCAAGTATGGATTCTACTATGTTTAATAAATTAATTGTTTCAAATTTAAATATTGGTAAAAATTCTTCGAAATCACAAGAAATATTAGAAGATGGATTTAAAGGATTGGATGCAACAAAAGAAAAAACAATAAATATATATGGAAGTGTTAAGAAAATAGGAAGAAATTCATTTGGGTCATTAAATATACAAAATTTAACATTAAATGAAGGAATAACTCAAATAAGTATGAATGCTTTCCAAAGTAATAATATTAAATCTGTTACAATACCAAGTACAGTTACATCTGTAGATGATTATTTATTTTATAATAACACAAATCTTACAGTAGCAAATGATAATTCTGGTTTATTGACATGTAAGATGGTTTCAACTAATACAACTATAAATAATAAAAAGACTAATACAAGTTTAACTTGTACTACAGAATAATGGAGGTTAAAAATGAAAACAATACCAACGAAAAGAATAATTATATTAATAGCGTGTTTATTTCTATGTATATTACTTTTGTTATTTTTTGGAAATAGTAAGGTAGATGATTTAAATTCAGCTGCAAATAATACTAAAATAGATAAAGTAAAAAGTTATAGAACAAAGGTATCAATACGTACAGATTCATTTAATGAAAACTATGTTGTTTTAAATAAAGAAAATAAAGAATATACAATAAGTTTTAATGATAATAATGCATCGTATGTTGCTAAAATAAAAGACAATAAAACAGAAGTAACTGATGTTTTAGGTAAGACAGTTAATGTAAAATTAAAATATGATTATACTAATACAGATTTATTTCTAAAAGGTATAAATATAGATGATAAAAATACTGTTAAGGAATCTCAAACAATAGATGATAAAGAATATACAAAATACAGTTTTGCAGTAAAAGCAGCAACATTTAATGAGATTTTAAAACCATTTGGTATAACTGTTAAAAATGATGGGACAGGATATGCATATGTAACTGAAGACAATAATGTGTATATAGTGAGTTATTCATCTGATGAAGTTAATATAAATGTTAGTTATACAAATGTTGGAGAAGAATAATAAAGGTTTAATAATAAACCTTTTTTCTTTACATAAACAAAATGTAAAATACCTTGAATTTAAAGGGAAAAATGTGTTATAATCACTTATAGTGAAAAGTAAAGGAGTTTTATTTATGGCAGAATATAATGAAAAATCAATTAAAATACTAGAGGGTCTTGAAGCAGTAAGAAAAAGACCAGGTATGTATATTGGTTCAACAGATAAAAGAGGACTTCACCATCTTGTATGGGAAATAGTAGATAATTCAATAGATGAAGTAATGAATGGATATGGTAAAAATATTAAGATAGTTCTTCATTCAGATGGTTCAGTTAGTGTTTCTGATGATGGACGTGGTGTTCCTGTTGGAAAGCATGAATCAGGTAAAAGTACAGTAGAAGTAATTTATACAATACTTCATGCTGGTGGTAAGTTTGAAGAAGGAAACTATAAAGTATCTGGTGGACTTCATGGTGTAGGTGCATCTGTTGTAAATGCACTTTCAAAATGGATGATAGTAACATCTAGAAGAGATGGAGCAGAATATACAATCAGTTTTAAAAATGGTGGAGAAGTAGATAGTCCTTTAAAAAAGGTTGGTCCTACTAATAAAACTGGTACTACTGTTAGATTTATGCCAGATGATAAAATATTTTCTACTACAAACTTCTCATTTACAACTATATGTGAAAGAATGCAAGAATCTGCCTTCTTACTTAAAGGTCTTTCAGTAGAAGTAATAGATGAAGAAGATAAAAAAGAAGTAAAATATCATTATGAAAATGGTATTAAGTCATTCGCAGAATATATGAATGAAGGAAAAAATACACTTCATAATGTATTACATTTTACTGGAGAAAAAGATAAAATTGAAGTAGAAATTGCAATGCAGTATACAGATACATATAATGAAAACATTATTTCATTTGTTAATAATGTTAAAACAAGTGATGGTGGTTCACACGAGGTAGGATTTAAAACAGCATTAACAAAAGTATTTAATGAATATGCTAGAAATAATGGATACTTAAAAGCAAAAGATAAAAACTTAGAAGGACCTGATGTAAGAGAAGGTTTAACCGCAGTTATATCACTTAGAATTCCAGAAGCATTACTTCAGTTTGAAGGACAAACAAAAGGTAAACTAGGTACACCACTTGCTAAAACTGTAGTAGAAAACGTAGTTTCTGAAAAGTTTGGATTTTATTTAGAAGAAAATAAAGAAGTAGCAGTTACAATATTAAATAAAGCATTAAAAGGAAAAGCCGCAAGAGAAGCAGCTAGAAAGGCAAGAGAGGCTGCTAGAAAAGCAAGCGGAACAAAAAAAGAAAAAAATATTAGTGATAAACTTGCTCCTGCACAAAAGAAAGATTCATCTAAAAATGAGCTATTTATAGTAGAGGGTGATTCAGCAGGAGGTTCTGCTAAAACAGGAAGAGATAGAAGATATCAAGCAATATTACCTCTTCGTGGTAAAGTACTTAATACAGAAAAAGCAAAAATAGAAGAAGCATATAAAAATGCAGAAATTAATACACTTATTTATACAATAGGTGCGGGTGTTGGGACAGATTTTGATATTAAAGATTGTAATTATGATAAAGTAATAATAATGACCGATGCCGATGTTGATGGATCACATATACAAGTTCTTTTAATAACATTCTTCTATAGATATATGAGACCACTTATAGAAGAAGGAAGACTTTATATCGCAACACCACCACTTTATAAAATAGAGTTTGCTAAAAATGAAGTAGTGTATGCTTATAATGATGATGAATTAAAAGAATATACAAAGACAAGAAAACCAATTGATACACAAAGATACAAAGGTCTTGGTGAAATGGATGCTGAACAGTTATGGGAAACAACAATGGATCCAGAACATAGATTATTAATTAGAGTTAAGATAACTGATGCTGCACTTGCAGAAAAAAGAGTATCAGTACTTATGGGTGATAATGTTGATCCTAGAAAAGAATGGATAGAAGAAAATGTAGAATTTTCTTTGGAAGATGATTATAAGATATAGGAGGTGCTTTAAATGAAAAAGAAAAATGATGAAACAAAAGAAGTAATACAAAGAATACATGATTATGCCCTTGAAGAAATAATGGGTGACAGATTCGCATCATACGCTAAAGAAATAATTCAAGATAGAGCCCTTCCTGATGTAAGAGATGGACTTAAACCTGTTCAAAGAAGAATACTTTATGGAATGTATGAAAGTAAAAATACATATGATAAAAAATATAGAAAAAGTGCCAAAGCTGTTGGAGAAATAATGGGTAATTACCATCCACATGGTGATTCATCTATATATGATGCAATGGTTAGAATGAGTCAAGATTGGAAAATGATGACTCCATATATTGATATGCATGGTAATAATGGATCTATGGATGGTGATTCAGCTGCTGCTATGCGTTATACAGAAGCAAGATTATCTAAAATAGCAGGTGAACTACTTAAAGATATAGAAAAAGGAACTGTTAATATGGCTCCTAACTATGATGATACAAGAGTAGAACCAACAGTACTTCCTTGTAAGTTTCCTAATTTACTTGTAAATGGTTCAACAGGAATAAGTGCTGGATATGCAACTAATATACCAACACATAATTTAGGTGAAGTAATAGATGCAACAGTTTACAGAATAGATAAACCAAATTGTTCTTTTGAAGAAATATTTAATATAGTAAAGGGACCAGACTTTCCAACAGGTGGAACAATTGAAGGAAAGAAAAATATAGAAGAAGCATATAGAACTGGTAAAGGAAAAATAAATGTAAAATGTAAATATGAAATCATAAAGGAAAAGGGAGTTCATCAAATACTTATTACAGAAATTCCATATGAAGTAAATAAAGCAAATTTAGTTAAGAAAATAAATGATATTAGAATAGAAAAGAAAATAGATGGAATAGTAGATGCTAGAGATGAAACAGCAAGAGGAGATCTTAGAATTGCAATTGATTTAAAGAAAGATGCTAATAGCGAACTTATCTTAAATTATTTACTTAAAAATACAGATATGCAAATATCATATAGCTTTAATATGATTGCTATTGTTAATAGAAGACCAAAACTTGTTGGACTTGTTGATATAATTGATGCATATATTGCTCATCAAAAAGAAGTTACAATAAGAAAAAGTAAATTTGATTTAGAACATGCTAAAGCAAGAATGCATATAGTAGATGGTTATTTAAAAGCAATGAGTATATTAGATGAAGTAATTGCGTGCATTAGAAAAAGTAATAATAGAATGGATGCTATAAATAACTTAGTAAAAGAATTTGAATTTACTATAGAACAAGCAACTGCAATAGTAGATATGAAATTATATCGTTTAACTAATACAGATGTAGTAGCTTTAGAAGAAGAAAGAGCAAAATTAGAACAGATAATAGAATTCTTAAACTCAGTTTTATCTAATGAAAAGATATTATTTAAACAAATGAAAAAAGAATTATTAGATATAAAGAAAGAATATGCTACAGAAAGAAAAACAGTTATTAAAGATGAAGTATCTGAAATAAAAATAGATGCAATAGATATGATTCAAAAAGAAGATGTAATAGTAGTTATAACAAAAGAAGGATATATAAAAAGAGTATCAAGTAGAAGTTATCAATCTAGTAAGAATGAAGATACTTTATTAAAAGATAATGATTATGTACTTGGTTTATATGAACTAAATACATTAGATACAGTACTTTTATTTACTAATTTAGGTAATTATTTATATGTTCCAGTTCATGAAATCCCAGATGCAAAATGGAAAGATTTAGGAAAACATATAAGTAATATTAGAACTATAAAATCAGAAGAAAAAATAATTGGATGTATACCAGTAACTAATTTTGAAACAAATGATATTATTACTATATTTACTAAAAATGGTATGATAAAAAGAACTAATTTATCAGAGTTTAAACTTCAAAGATATTCAAAGGCAGTAACATGTATTAAATTAAAAGATGATGATGAAGTTGTAAATGCTATTAATTCTAAAAATAAAGAAGTATTAATTTCAACAGAAAATGGTTACGGATTATGGTATGATATAGAAGAAGTTCCTATTTCTGGAATAAAAGCGTCAGGTGTTAAGTCTATTAATTTAAAAGATGATATAGTAGTATCAGGATGCTTATTTAATAAAAATGATGAATATATCGCTGTATTTACAAATAAAGGAACTGCTAAAAGAATAAAATTAGAAGAAATGGAAAAATCATCAAGAGCTAGAAGAGGATTATTATTAATTAGAGAAGTTAAAACTAATCCATATAAAATAGTTAAAACTTTTGTAATAAATGGTAAGAGTAAACTAGGATTTATGACAAGTTCTGATATTGATTATATAAGAAGTGCTGAAATATCAATAAATGATAGATACTCAACAGGATCATCTATATCTAAGAAAAAAGTATTAGATGTATTTGAAATAAAAGAATTAATATCAAAAGAGGAACTTGAAGTATTAGAAGAGGAAGAAGAAATAGAAAGTATTCCAAAAAAAGATGTATCATTAAAAGAAATTGATGATAAGATTATGACTATAGATGATTTTTTAGATGACTTTAATATGGAAAATTGATAGAAATATCAATTTTTTTCTATTTTTTAGGGGAATTTGGTATGTAGACGGAGTAAATAATATATGAGGACCTCAGAAAAAAACTAAAGAAGGGCAGGTGCATATATATTAAATATGTAAAAAGTTATCATGAAGATGTTGTAAGACAAAAATATGAAGT
>UMEZ01015022.1_pt1 | contig 60532 bp, 48 predicted proteins | sample 1964841 | NCBI WGS metagenome assembly UMEZ01 (sample SAMEA4836029, study PRJEB28245) | human gut metagenome | biome: gut microbiome; material: fecal sample | place: Denmark | collected 2008 | reverse complement strand
CTACGGTTTCCGCCGTGTTTCTGAACCAGGTGCTGCGGACGTAAACGCCGCCGATGACGAGAAGGTGAAGAAGAAGAAGGACGACGAGCCAGCGCACGACGGTGCTGCTGGGCGCGTCATCTTCAAATTCGGAGACGCGGGCGCGGTATTTGCTGAGTTTGGCGCGGAGTACGGTGCCCATTTTGCGTTTCGGACGGGTGCGTCCGGTCGGATTGTGATCAGGTGTCTTGGTCGTTTTCATGATGGTCGTTTTCTGGTGAATTGTCAGGAAAGGGGGGGAAGGGCGTTCACCGCGTCCCTGAAGGCCTGGCCGCGCTGAACATAACCGGTGAACATGTCAAAGGAAGAAGTGCCGGGAGAGAACAGGACGGTGTCTCCCGGCCGGGCGAGAGAGCGTGCCTTCGCCACGCAGGCCTCTACATCTGCGGCTTTTTCCGTGGGGACCGCAGGGGAAAAAGCGTGCTGGAGCTGGTCCGCAATCTGGCCGAATACCACGCAGGCGCGCACTTTTTCTTTCAACATGGGCCGCAGGGGTACGTAATCCAGCCCCTTATCCTTGCCTCCGGCAATCAGGATGACGGGGGAATGTTGTGATTTCAGAGCCGCTTCCAGCGCATGCAGATTCGTGGCTTTGGAATCGTTCAGCCACAGCACACCGTCCAGTGTGCGGACGGTTTCGCAGCGGTGGCCGGGGGGCGCGAACTCCTTCAGTACTTCTGCGGCTGTTTCTGCGGGAATGCCCAGGTGGCGGCATGCCAGGACGGCGGCCATGGCGTTTTCCGCATTATGGCGCTGGTTCAGGGCGGTCCCTTCCAGGTTCAGCAGGGGAGCGTTGCCCTCCAGGATCAACGGTCCGCGGTAATAAAGATCAGCCGCCGGATCTTCCGGGCTGAAGGTGAGCACGGAGGCTTTCAGGTGCGGAAGCCGTTCCCCGGAGCGAACGACGGCCAGGTCTTTTTCCGTCTGGTTGTCGAAGATATGGAGTTTGGCGCGGTGGTAATCCTCCACGGATTTGTAGCGGTCCATGTGGTCCGGCGCAAAATTGAGCCATACGGCCACATCCGGGTGAAAATCGCGGATGGTTTCCAACTGGAAGGAGCTGACCTCCAGCGCCAGCACGTCCGGCACGGAATCCCGGAGCAGGATTTCCGCCACCGGCACGCCGTAATTGCCGCAGGCAACGGCGGTCTTTCCGGCGCGCAGCAAAATCTTTTCCACCAGGGATGTGGTGGTGGTTTTGCCGTTGGTTCCGGTGATGGCGATGATGCGGCCATGGTAAAAGCGGCATGCCAGCTCCATTTCACCGATGGTTTCCACGCCTTCCCGTCCAAAGGATTTGACAAAGGGGCTATCCGTCTCAATGCCGGGGGAGATGACCACCATATCCGCATGAAAGGCGCGTCCGTCTTCCTCCGTGGCAGCGGTATGCAGGGGAATGTCTTCCGGCCATCCGTCAATGGAGGAGGAAGCGTCAAACACGCATACCCGTGCGCCATGCTTTATGGCGAGGCGCGCCGCGGCGCGTCCGCTTCTTCCCGCTCCCAGAACGGCGATGTTGAGGTTATTGAGCTGCATGTTCGTGGTTTGTCAGGCGGTGGTAATCAGGAAAAGGCCCAGGAAAGCCAGCAGGAGGCTGATCATCCAGAAGCGGGCAATCACCTGCGTTTCCTTCCAGCCTTTGAGTTCAAAATGGTGGTGGATGGGAGCCATGGCGAAGATGCGTTTGCCGTGGCGCAGCTTGTAGCTGCCTACCTGCAGCACGACGGACGCGGCCTCCATGACGAAGACGCCCCCGATGATGATAAAGAGAAGCTCCTGCGCCGTGCAGACGGCAGCCATGCCGAACGCTCCGCCCAGGGCCAGGGAGCCGGTGTCTCCCATAAATACCCTGGCCGGGTAGCAATTGTGCCACAGGAAGCCCAGGCAGGCTCCTACCAGGGCCATCATGAAGACGCTGATTTCTCCCGCGCCGGGGTGGAAGGGAATATCCAGGGAATCAGCCGTCAGCCAGCTTCCACAGAGGACGGCAATGATGGCGTAAGTAATGCCCGTGGCGACGGAGCAGCCGGAGGCGAGGCCGTCCAGGCCGTCCGTCAGGTTCACCGCATTGGAGGCGGACATGACCACCACGACGCCGAAAGGAATGTAAACGAACCATGGCAGGTTCACCTGGCCATAGAACGGAATGAACAGGGAGGATATGTAGTCGTGAAGTTCCACGCGGGGACTGCCTTCCGGGTACAGGTACAGGAAGGTGACGCCGGCCAGGCCGGCCAGGAACTGGACGAGGAGTTTTTTACGTGCGGAAATGCCGTCCGAGGTTTTTTTCGCCACCTTCAGGTAATCGTCCCGGAATCCCAGCAGGCCCAGCGCCAGGGTGACGATCAGGCAGGCAATGATAAAGGGATTGCCCATTCTGGCGCACAACAGGGTAGCTGCCGTCATGGACCCTACGATCAGCACGCCGCCCATGGTGGGCGTTCCCGCCTTGGCCCCGTGGAGTTCCGCCAGCTTGTGCACCTCTTCCGCCGTCCTGATGGGCTGGCCGATTTTCAGGGAAATCAGCGCCCGGATGACCCGCGGGGCGAATATCATGGTCAGGGCAAAGGAAACCAGGCAGGCCAGGAGGGCCCTCCCTGCCGGTTCTGCAAATACCCCCGAGGGGCTGAACTGTTCAATAACGGAATGCATAAAATTTACTGTGGCGGAAAGGTGAGGTTCATGACTTGCTCCATCCGGGCGAGGCGGCTGCCTTTGAAGAGGACAATGTCTCCCGGCGCCGTATGGCTGCGGAGCCATTCTGCCGCTTCCTCCGCAGAGCCGAAATGCAGGCTTTGAGTGAAGGCGTTCGGAGAAATAGCGTCCGTAATCCGGGCGGCGTCCGTTCCTACGCTGACGACGCAGTCAAGACGGAGCTCTTCCGCCGTGCGGCCCACCAGAACGTGCCCTTCCTCGGAAAACGCGCCCAGTTCCCCCATTCTGCCCAGCACCGCAAAGCGTCTGCCGGTGCAGGAAAGCCCCGCTACGGTATGCAGGGCGGCCTGCATGGAATCCGGGTTGGCATTGTAGGTGTCATCCACTACCAGAATGCCGTTGATCCGGGTGCAGTGAAGCCTGCCGCCCGTGAGCCGCGCCTGATTGAGGCCGGAGGCGATGTGCTCTTTCGCAAGACCTGCCGCCCAGCCGGCGGCGGCGGCCAGAAGCGCATTGGTTACCATGTGCCGGCCGTGGACGGGCAATTCCACCTCTTCCCGGCAGAAATCCGGGATGGAAAGGATGAAGCGTGTCCCGTTCTCAGTAGAGACGGGATTTTCCGCGCGAACGGTTCCGGCGCCAATGCCGCAGTCAATACAGGCGGCGCGGGTGGATTGACGGATCATATCCGCATAATCGCAGTCCGCCGGAAAAATCATGAAGCCGTCTTCCGGCAGGCAGCGTGCCAACGTGCATTTTTCCCGGGCGATGTTTTCCCGCGAACCCAGATATTCCATGTGGGAGGTGCCGATGCTGGTGATGATGCCGATTTTCGGGCGCGTCATTTCACACAGGGGAGCCAGTTCCCCGGAGTGGTTCATGCCCATTTCCCATACGGCGGCTTCGTCGGACGGGGTGGCCCGGAGGATGCTGAGGGGGACGCCGATGTGGTTGTTCAGGTTGCCCTGCGTGGCGATGGTGCGGAACCCCTGTGAAAGAACGGAGTCCGTCAGATCCTTGGTAGAGGTTTTTCCGTTGGAGCCGGTCAGGCCGATGACGGTGAGGGTCAGCTCTGAACGCCACCAGGCGGCCAGCTTCTGAAGGGCTTCCAGCGTGTCTTCCACCAGAATGACGGCGCAGGAGGGGTCCATGCCTTCCTCCACACGGCTGACGACGACGGCGGCCGCAGTACGGGATGCCTCCGGTGCAAACAGGTTGCCGTCAAATTTTTCTCCCCCCAGCGCGAAGAAAACGGCATGGGGCGGCAAATGGCGGCTGTCCGTGCACACGCCGCCGGAAGCGACCCTGTCGAAGGGGCCGCTGACCAGTTTTCCGCCGATGACATTGCAGATGCCGTGTGCCGTGAGGGAAATCATGAAAGAAAGACGGAATAACGTGTTATGCCTGGGGGAATTCTTCCCGTTCCTTGATGAACATGTTGCGGCGCACTTCCTTGGCGTCACTGAAATCAATGCGGCCGGTGGAAAGTTCCTGGTAATTTTCATGGCCCTTGCCCGCAATGAGGACGATGTCCCCCAGACGGGCCTGCTCGATGGCCGTGGCAATGGCTCTGGCCCGGTCCGGGATGATGGCGTATCTGCCTTCCGGCATGCCCGCCGCAATCTGGCTGATGATGGAGAGGGGTTCCTCGCTTCTGGGATTGTCGGAGGTGACGATGCAGGCGTCTGACAGGCGCGCGGCTGCGGCTCCCATCAGGGGGCGTTTTCCCCTGTCCCGGTCCCCGCCGCAGCCGAACACGGTAATCAGGCGGCGGGAGCATAGTTCCTTGAGCGTCTTGCAGACGTTTTCCAGGGCGTCCGGCGTGTGGGCGTAGTCAATGAAGATCTGGGCGCCTCCGGGGTGGGTGAACAGTTCCAGCCTGCCGGGAACCTGCGGAATATTCTGAAGGTTCGCAATGGCGTCCCGCACGGGGATGCCGGCGCAAATGACGGCGGCCAGCGCGGCCAGGCTGTTGTACATGTTGAACTTGCCGATCAGGGGGACACGGACCAGGTAGCTTTTCCCTTTGTATTCCAATTCGTACTCGCTGCCTTTGGCGGTGGCGTGGTGCACCAGCATGCGGAAATCCGCCCCCAGGGCGGACCCGTAGGTCTTTACGGTCATGCGTCCGGAAAACATTTCCGCAAGCCGGCGGCCGTAAGCGTCGTCGATGTTGATGACGGCCACGGGTTTTCGCCGGGATCTGGTGTCCTGCGCCATCTGTTCGAACAATTTCGCCTTGGCCTGGAAATAATTCTCCATGGTGTGGTGGTAGTCCAGGTGGTCCTGGGTCAGATTGGTGAAAATGCCCACGTTGAAATTGATGCCGGCCACGCGTTCCTGGTCCAGCGCGTGGGAAGAGACCTCCATGGAGACGCCGCGGCAGCCGTTTTCATACATTTCCTTCAGCAGGTGTTCCAGTTCCAGCGGTCCGGGCGTGGTATGGGTGGAAGGAGTGATTTCCTCCCCGTTGTCATAGGCGATGGTGCCGATCAATCCAGCGCGCAGCCAGGACTGCTTGAGCAGGGAATGGGCGATGTAGGCCGTTGTGGTTTTTCCGTTCGTCCCCGTCACGCCGATCATGGTCATGTGGCGGGAAGGGCGTCCGTTCCAGGCCGCGCCCATCAGGCTGACGGCCAGGCGGGAGTCGTTCACCTCCACCCAGCTGACTCCGGCTTCCCTGGCTTCCTGCGTGCAGGGCATTTCCGCGACGACGGCGCAGGCTCCGCGGCGAATGGCCTCCGGGATGAATTCATGGCCGTCCGCCCGGGTTCCCTTCAGGGCAATGTAGCAGGAACCGGGCAGAATGCGCCGGCTGTCGCATTCCAGATGGGAGATTTTCACCTGGGGGGAGCCGGTGAGCGTATGGGAGGGAAGGTCTTTGAGTAAGGTAAGTAGCTTCATGACGGGATTATCTGCGCGGCGGTTTGGATGGGGTGGAAGAGGCCTGGGCACGGGAGGCTTTTTTATTTGCCTCTGCGGAAGGGACGTTCTTAGGAATGTTCATGGCGGCCGCCAGGCGGGTGGCCAGTTTCTGGAAGACCGGGGCGCATACGGTTCCGCCTCCGGGATGGCAATGCTTGGAAGTGGGGTCGTCAATGACGACAAGGCAGACGAAGGCCGGGTCCTCCACCGGGAGCATTCCTACAAAGGAGACGGTGTAGCGGTTTTCAAAATAGCCGCCTGTAGGCTTCACCTTGTGGGCGGTTCCGGTTTTGCCTCCCACGTTATAGCCTTCAATCCGCGCTCTTTTGGCGGTCCCGTCCAGATCCGTAACGTGGAACAGGGCGTTCCGAAGGTCCCGGGCCGTCTTGACGCTCATGACCCGGCATACCTCCACGGGGGGGGAAGGCTGGAAGTTCCTGTCATCCACATAAATGCCGTCAACCAGCCGGGGGCGCATGCGCACGCCGTCATTGGCTATGGCGGCATAAGCCATGGCGACCTGCAGGGGGGACACCATCAGGGAGTAGCCGAAGCTGATGCGGGAAAAGTTGACAAAATTGCTGCCGTCCTGGCACTGGCTGTTGGTTTCCCCCGGCAGGTCGATACCCGTTTTGGAGGAAAATCCGTACAGGTCAAAGTATTTTTTATACGTGGGCCAGCCCGATTTCAGTGCAATGCGGAAGGCGCCCGGGTTGCTGGATTTTTTCAGCACGCCCGCTACGGTCAGGCCGCCATAGGAACGGGGGGCGTCCGTGACGGGGCGGGAACCGGGCACCGGATAGGGGGTGCAGTTGATCATGGTGTCGAACGTGGCCTTTCCGCTGTCCACGGCGGATGTGACGGAAACTATTTTAAAGGTGGAACCGGGTTCGTACAGGGACTGCACGGCGAAATGGTAGGCGCCTTCCTGAAGGCCCTCGCGCGTATTTAAATTATAGTGGGGCCGGCTGGCCATCGCCAGAATGCTGCCGGTCTTGGGTTCCACCACAATAATGCAGCCGCGGGGTTTGTGGGTCTGGTCCGTGTAAAAAGAGATGGCGGCGTCCAGCTCCTCCTCCACGATCGTCTGGTATTCCATGTTTACCGTCAGGCGCACGTTCAGCCCGTCCACGGCATCCTTGAAGCGGGAATCCGCGGAGGGAATGATGCGCCCGCGGCTGTCTTTCCGGTATTCCCTGATGCCGTTGTGGCCCAGCAGCTGGTCATCCAGCTGCTTTTCAAGGCCGGAAAGGGCTATGGGCCGGGGGCCGCTGTCCTTCGTCTGGGCGATGTAGCCCAGAATATGCACCATGCATTCCGGCACGGAATAGACGCGTTTGGAGGAGGTCTCAAAACGGAACCCTTGGACGCGGGCGTTCTGGATAGCCTGCCGCAGCAGTTCCGCTTTTTCCTCGGACAAGTTTTTGGCAATGACGATGCGCTTCTTGGGAATCGCCCCGTCCTTTTCCACCGTGTTGATGATGTCCTGCACGCTCATGTCCGGCAGGAAAGGGGCAATCACTTTGGCGGCGTATTCCAGGTGCGCCTGCACGTATTCTTTCACCATCTCCGGCTCATAAAGCTCTTCCAGCTTTTTTCTGGCCATATCCACCCCTTCCGGTCCGTCTTCAGGCTCTTCCAGCAGGATTTTCGCCAGATTATGTTCCTTGCTGCCGTCCTTTTTGCTGGCGGCCTGGCCCAGAATCTTGCTGCGGAAGCCGGAAACGAGCTTTTCCTTTTCCTTATCCGTTGCGGCTTTCTCCCAGAACGGGGAATGGACGGCCTTGGAATAGGCCAGAGCCCAGCTGATGGTCTTGGGGTCGTTCAGATGATAGCCGTCCGCAATCAGCTCGGAGCTCTGCATGTTGCTGGTGAGGATTTCCTCATTGGCGTCCATGATGCGGCCGCGCTGGGGCAAAAGAACCTCCCGTTCAATAATGCCGCCGCTGGAAACGCCGCTCGTTTTCCGGGGGGAAACCAGCTGGAGATTGACCAGCGACAACATCAGCCAGATGACCGCCGCGCCCGCCAGGCCGCACAGGACGAGGCTTCTTCTGGCAAATCTGGACTTCGTGATCGTGATCATGAACGGCTCAACGCAGTTAATGGCCTGCCGCAGCGATGCGGGAGGCGTTTTCGGAAGAAATGTATTCTACGGCTGAGGGCTCGATAGGCTGCAGGTTGGACTTGTCCTGGGCCAGCCTGTCGCGGATGGCCCAGCGGCTGGTCAGGGAGGAAGTCTTGGAACGGTAATATTCCTTTGTGAGTTCGCAGGAGGCGATCTCTTCGTTCATTTGCTTGATGTCGCGCGCGACCTGGATCTGGTCGTTTTTCAGCACGGCATAAGTGATGCCCGCTCCGCAGGTGAGGGCGGCGAAGGCAATGAGCCACATGATCATGCTCACGCTGATCTGGTGGCCGGTGAAACGCTGTTTGAATCTTTTCATGGCGGTGGCGGAAGAGAGATGGTCAGATGATTTTTTCCACGCCGCGCAACTTGGCGCTGCGGGAACGGGGGTTGGTTGAAAGTTCTTCTTCTCCCGCAGTGACGGGTTTGCGGGAAAGCGGGCGGAAGCAGTAATCCGGGTTGGGACGGGGTGCCGGCCATTCCGGGCGGTCTATTTCCGGACGGCTCCGGAGGTCGAAGAACTGCTTGACCCTGCGGTCTTCCAGGCTGTGGAAGGTGATGACGGCCATGCGCCCCCCCTGCCCGAGCAGACGCACGGAGGAATCCAGCAGAGCGTCCAGGGCATCCAGCTCGCCGTTGACCGCTATTCTCAGGGCCTGGAACGTGCGGGTGCCGGGGTGTTGCCTTCCTTTGCGCGGCAGGACGGATTCCACGATGCGGGCAAGCTGTGCGGTCGTGGTGATGGGTGCCTGGGCACGGGCTTTCACCATGGCGCGGGCAATGGCGCGGGAAGCGCGTTCCTCGCCGAATTGCCAGAGGATATTTGCGATTTCTTCTTCCGGGGCCTCATTCACCAGGTTCCGGGCAGAGAGAGCGGCGCGGGTATCCATCCGCATGTCCAGAGGGCCGTCTTCCCTAAAGGAAAAGCCGCGGGAGGCGGTGTCAAGCTGGTGGGAGGAAACGCCCAGGTCCGCCAGCAGCCCGTCCACCCGGGAAACCCCCTGCTGGGAAAGAATGCTTTCCACGTCTTGGAAGTTGCCGGCGAGGACTTTGAAACGGGAACCGAAGCGCGCCAGCCTGAGCATGGCGGCGCGGCGGGCGTCCGCATCGCGGTCAATGCCCCAGACAGTGGCTCCCTGCTCCAGCAGAAGTTCCGTATGGCCGCCTCCGCCAAGCGTGCAGTCCACGATGAATTTGCCGGGTCCTGCCTTCAGCATGTCCACCGTCTCATGCAGCAGCACGGTAATGTGCCGGAAGCCGTTTCCGGAGTCTGCCCCGTCCGCTTCCGCATCAACGGCGGCAGCGGCGTCATCCCCCAGTTCGGAAATCAGGGCGTCTACCCTGGCCGCGGCTTCCCGGGCTTTCAGGGCTTCCGTGTGGTACGCGTCTTCCCAGTTCATGGAGGGGGCCAGCGCCTTCCAGGAGCAGACCAGTTCATCCACTCCTTTTTCCTCCGTCAGCTCCGCAATCACATGCACATGGTTGCGGCAGACGCTCCACGCCAGCACGCGGCAGGACGTTTCTTCCGCGAGCCCGTTTGCCAGGGCCTGCACCTCCTCCGTGCGGACGTGCGTACCCGCGCCCGCGCGTAAAGAAAGCTCAATATGGTCGTCAAAAGCCCGGTTCAGGCCGGAAGACAATGCGCCCAGCTTGCCATAGGCGCCCTTTTGCCCGGCCAGGGACATCTCCGTCATGAGGCGTGCCTTTTCCTGCTGCCAGGCAACCATATCCTGCGCCGGAAGGGCATCGTGCCCCCAGAAAACGATGGAATAAGCCGTGAGTTCCGCATGCAGCCCGGTTCTGGCGCCGACGCCCAGGCCGGAAGCCAGCCAGCCCGGGCGCAATGCAAGCGTTGCGCAGGGGCGTGCCTGGGGATTGGGCGTAATGGAGGAGTCTGGGGGCATGAAGGAAAGCTAGAGAATGCCGTAGGATTGGTTGATGTCGGAGATGCTGGCGTTTTCACGCCGGGAAACTTCTTCGTAGAGAGAGGGTTCCCACAATTCGAAATATCCTCTCCGTGCGGCGAGCCGGACGGAGGAACTGAGCTGTGCGTGTTCGCACATTTGTTTGGGTATCAGCAACTTGCCTTGGGCGTTGATGACAGCCTCCACACAGTTGGCGTATAATTTGCCGATGAACAGGTCGATTTGCGCTTCCGTGTAGCCGGGCGTTGTTTCTATCTTGTCAATGAGTTGCTGGAATTTTTTCCGCGTATAGGCTTTGACGGTCGGCAAATCAAGACGCCGGCCGGATAACAGGAGCAGGGCGCAACCTTCGGAGGGCCTCCATTCGGCCGGAATGGCAATCCGGTTTTTGGGGTCCAGCTTGTGCGTGTATGCACCAAAAAGGTTGTCTGATACACTGCTCATCGCATGCAAGTACACTACGTAGTGACTTCAATACACTTTAATGCACCTGAAATGTCAACCCCGTACTGGAAAAAAGTATTTTTTCATGTGCCCATGTCATAAAAAAAGCATGGATACGTTCTTGCTCCCTTCCGGGGGCGGTATTATATTCCGCGCATGATGCAGTTTTGCGTGTTGGGCAGCGGCAGCGGGGGAAATGCCACCATTGTCAGGGCGGGGGAAACCGTCCTGCTGGTGGATGCCGGGTTCAGCGCCGCCAGGCTGCGGGATAAGATGAAGTCCGCCGGAGTGGAGCCGGATGAGCTGGACGCCATTCTGCTTACCCACGAACACGCGGACCACATGAAAGGCGTGCACCAGTTCACCAGAAAGCATGCCGTGCGTGTTTACGCCACACGCCATACGGCCATGTGCGTCCAGGAAAAAGCGCCGGAGGCTCCCTGGGCCTATTTTGAAAAGGGGCAGTCTTTCAGAATAGGGGATATCGTCATTACTCCCTTCCCCACTTACCATGACGCTGTGGACCCGGTGGGATTCAAATTTGAAACGGAGCGGTCCAGCCTGGGTTTCATTTCCGATACGGGGCAGGCTCCCGGCTGCATAGCGGAATACCTTGCCATGGTGGACAGCCTGGTGGTGGAATCAAACTATGATCCGGACATGCTGGCGGCCACTCCCAGGAGACCCTGGCCGCTGAAGCAGCGCATCGCCTCTGCGCACGGTCATCTCTCCAATGGGCAGGCGTGCGACCTGCTGAGGCGGATTGCTCATGGAGCCTTGAAAAACGTGGTGCTGGCCCATCTGAGCGCAGAAAGCAATTCTCCGGCATTGGCAGAAAGCCTGATGCGTGATACCCTGCATGACATGGGGCTGGCTTCCACCTCTCTGTTCTGCGCCAGCCAGGACTCCTGCCTGCCGTGGATACGGGTCTGCTGAATATGCCTTTTTTCCTGTTCCTCCCGCCATGTTCCTCTCCACCTGTGAAATCATGAGCACGATTATTGGAGCCCTGGCGGGTTCCATCGCTTCCTCGCGGGTGAAAATGGATTTGTTCGGCGTGATTGTCTGCGGCACCCTGGCTGCGTTAGGCGGCGGAACCGTGCGCGACATCCTGCTGGACATACCGGTGTACTGGACGCTCCCCTCCGGGGAAATTTTTGTCCTGGCCTCTGTCGTCACCAGTCTGGCAACCTTTTATGTGGCCCAGAAATATCCGCCTCCCATGGGCACTATCCGCGTGGCGGATGCTATCGTTCTGGCCCTCTTTGGCATGATCGGCACGGAAAAATCCTATCTCCACGGCTATACGCCCACTGTTTCCGTGATGATGGGCATTTGTACCGGCGTGGCGGGCGGCCTGCTGCGCGACGTGCTTACCGGCAACGTTCCCTACGTGTTCCGTCCCGGAGAATTATACGCCACCGCGGCCCTGCTAGGAGGCGTGGCGTACGCGGTGCTTTACTATGCCGGAATTGATTCTTCCACTTGCTTCGTGACGGGCTTCATGGTCACGCTTTCCGTACGCCTGGCGGCCATCCGCTGGAACTGGAACCTGCCTTCCTATATTCCGTTATTCACCTCGGATACCGATTCGCCTCCTGAAGAGCCGGAAACTTGACAAGAGGGAATGTTTCTGTGAAGCCTTAAGAGCGTCGGCGCCTGCGGCGGCAAAAGGCAGTTCCCGCCGCGAGGGTGGTGAGAACTGCCGTGGAAGGTTCCGGAATATTATAAAAGGGCAGCATCAGGGCGTCGTATGCGTTGATTCGAGGGCCGTTCTCGCTCCCCAAGTGCAGGGTTCCATCCGTTTCATGATAATAAACGTCCCGTTTTTCCAGACCTTGTCCGTTGTCGGAGTCTGTGACGTACAGGGATTTGGCCATGCCGGTAGTGTCGTCAACCTCAATTCCCCAGCAGGTAATGGCATGACCCGGACCTGATGCAGGAGCAATGGAAAGTCCCACTACGCCGCCATTCTGGAAAAATGAGACGAGGTCTGTACCGAACTGGAGGGGAAAATCGCTTTGCGTGAAGTATTTGCTGCTGATGAAAGGGCAGTCGCCTTCCCAGGTGGAAGAGGACAATCCCAGAGATGTAATGTATCCCTCCCAGTATCGGCCAGTATTCTGCGGTTCAGTGATGGTTTCCTTAAAATCGTATAAATAATTGTTGGGATTGAGAGGTTTCCCTCCCAGGTACCACCGAAGGCCTATTTCTATGCCTTTCCCGGTATTGGCCCAATTATTGCAAAACACATCGTAAATTTCCGTTCTTCCGCTTTCATTCTGGCCGTTGGGAACGAAAGCCGGAATGCCGGAGGAATTATTCTGCCACCATTGCAGCATATTGCTGGCTGTGGCCGCCCAGCATAAATCGGAATCTCCGTTCCAGTATTTTTTGGTATTTATGAACCCCGAATCTTCGGAAACATTATGGGCAAAATAAATGGCGGCTTGAACAGGAACCAGAGCGAAAAGGAAAAAGAGAGAAAGGGTGCGCAACATAAAACATGATATCGATAGCGAATTAACAAGCCGGAATCAATGAAAATATCCGCAAATAAATTTTTGGATGATTGCCATCCTTCCACAGAATGGAGAGGAAAGAAGAATCTGGAGTCAGAAAAACCTGTTGATGAAAGCTTCTTCTTATTTCCCCAGGCAGAAGGAGGAAAAAATGGCGCCCAGCACGTCCTCCGTATCCACGGCTCCGGTGATTTCTCCCAGGTGCGTCAGGGCCTCTCTCAGTTCCAGGGCTGTGAATTCCGGACTTTCCTGGCGGGAGATGGATTCCGAAGCCAGCCGGACATGCTCCCGGCAGAGGCCCAGTTCATGCTGGTGCCGGGCATTGATGGCTACCAGGGAGTTGCCCGTTTCACCGGGCAGGGAGGAGGAAAAGGCCTGGATAATGGCTTCCTCCAATTCCTTTCTTCCTTCCCCGGTGGCGCAGGAAAACCGGATGCCGGGCACGGCCTTCCAGTCCGGATGGACTCCCAGGTCGCACTTGTTCAGAATGAGCAGCCGGGGCGCGGTGAGAACAGGGGCGGGGAAGTCTTGGATCCGGGGCGTGGAGGCATCCGCCACTTCCAGAACCAGATCCGCGGTTTCAAGAGCCCTGTTGGTGCGGGTAATGCCTGCCTGTTCAATGACGTCGGAAGATTCGCGGACACCGGCCGTATCAATCAGCCGCAGGGCCAGCCCGGCCAGCTGAATGGATTCCTCCACCGTGTCCCGCGTGGTACCGGCAATATTGCTGACAATGGCCCGGTCATATCCCAGCAGGGTATTCAGCAGGCTGGATTTTCCCACGTTGGGAGGTCCGGCGATCGCCGTGCGGATGCCTTCCCGCAGCAGGCGTCCGCCTTCGGCAGTTTTGAGGAGGGCGGCCAGCTTTTCCTCCATGCTCCGGAGGCGCGCCAGCAGATCGGAGGCAGTGTCCGGGGAAATGTCTTCATCCGGAAAATCAATATAGGCCTCAATGTGGGCCAGCACATGAACTAGGTTGTCTTTCAGTTCGTCCACCTGGGCGCCGATGCCTCCGTCCAGCTGGGTTTGCGCGGCTTTCAGGGCCAGGTCGCTCCCGGCGGAAATCACATCCATCACGGCTTCCGCCTGGGTCAGGTCCATGCGCCCGTTCAGGAAGGCCCTTTTTGTAAATTCTCCCGGTTCCGCTGGGGAGGCCCCGCATTGGTAGAGGCGTCTCAGCAGGCGGTCCGTCACCAGCATGCCGCCATGGCAGGAGATTTCCGCGGTATCTTCCCCCGTATAACTGGCCGGGGCGGGGAACCAGGTGACAAGCGCCTGGTCAATGGCGGCTCCTTCCGCGTCCCGGATGCAGACCAGCGTCGCCCTGCGCGGCCGGAGGCGTTCCGTGAAAGCCGCAGGGGTGCATTGTTTCAGGATGTCCATGCAGCCGGGACCGCTCATGCGGATGACGGCGATGGCCCCCTGTCCTGCGGCGGTGGCCTGTGCGGCTATGGTGCGTTCCGGGTCAGTCATGGTTCTATGGATTCAAAAAAACCGCCCCCGAGCAACTTGCCTCCGTCGTAAAAGGCGCAGACCTGTCCCACGGCCAGGGCCCGGAGGGGCGTGTCAAAGCCCAGGCGCACCTTTCCTTCTTCCAGATATTCGCAGGAGGCCCATTCCGCCTTGGCCCGGTAGCGGGGCTGGGCCATGACGCGGGCCGGCAGGGGAGCGAGCGTATTGGAAATGCCGCCGACCACGGCGCGGGATGCGTACAATCCCCGCGTGGACGCGTCTTCGTATCCCAGAATCAGGCGGTTGCGCTGGACATCCTTTCCCACCACCACATAGGCGACTCCCTCCCGCGGGGAGGCGACGCCGTGCCCTTTCCTTTGGCCCATGGTGAACAGATGCAGGCCATTGTGCGTGCCGAGCGTCCGGCCTTCCGTGTCCACGATTTTGCCGGGCTTGTCCGGCAGGTAGTGGCGCAGGAAATCGCTCATCTTTACCTGGCCGATGAAACAGATTCCCTGGCTGTCTTTCTTGCGTGCCGTGGGGAGGCCGTATTTTTCCGCAAGAACGCGCACTTCCGGTTTCAGCAGATCCCCAAGGGGAAAGACGGCGCGGGCTATCTGGTCCGGGCGCATCAGGGACAGGAAGTAGGATTGGTCCTTGTTCGGATCCCGCCCGCGCAGGATGAAAGCCCCTTGCGGCGTGTCCATCCTGCGGGCGTAATGGCCGGTGGCGACGTAGTCGAACCCCTGTTCCAGGGCATAATCCAGAAAGACGCCGAATTTCATTTCCCGGTTGCACAATACGTCCGGGTTGGGCGTATATCCGGCGCGGTAGCCTTCAATCAGATAATTCACGATGCGGGCGCGGTATTCGTCCACCAGGTCAATGACCCGGAATTCAATACCTGTTGTTTTGGCGACGGCCAGCGCGTCCTGAATGTCCTGTTCCCACGGGCATTCGCCGGGAATGCCTTCGTCATTCACCCAGTTTTTCATGTAGGCCCCCACTACGTCATGGCCCTGCTCCACGAGCAGGGCCGCTGCCACGGAGCTGTCCACTCCGCCTGATAAGCCTACAAGTATGCGTGCCACGATGCTGGAAAAGATATGGGGGTGATAAGGCGGACCGCCTTGAGAAAGGCTTTGCCGCCTGCCCCTGTAAACCAGAGATGTTTCCGTAAGCCAAGACAAAAAGCACGGAAGACAGGCATCCCGATCCGGTTATTCGGCGGAGCTTTCGACAGATCTCTGGCTTTTAAGCGGGTGGCGTAAGCTCAATTTGCAGTGCGCATCCTGTGTCCAAGGTTCGTTGCGGCATGCATCATGGATGGCGTCTGGCATTTTCCCCGCTGTGGGACGGTTCCGGATATTTACCGCCGTATGGACAAGGGTGAATGTTCCAGTTCTTCCATGATGCGTTCTGCAAGAGCCCGGGGAGAGTCGGAAGGGGAAGCCGGAAGTTTCCGGAGCCATTGTTCGCGTTTCAGCCAGGTGCGCTGCCGTTTGGCGTATTGCCGGGTGGCGAGGGCCAGCTGGCCCTGGCAGTTTTCACGGGAGATTTCCCCGCGCAGCATGCTTCGTATCAACGCCAGGCCCAGGGTGCGTTCCGCTGTGGCGGAGCATGGGCCGAGGGAAGCCGTTTCCTCCACGGCCCCCTCCTGCATCATGCGTGCGGCACGGTGGGCTATTCTTTCGTCCAGTTCAGGAACATCCCTGCTGATGACCCAGCCGGGCCCGCGCGGCGGGGTCAGCCAGTTCCTCTTCCAGAAGGAAAGAGGTTTCCCCCCGGCAAGGACGATTTCCAGATTGCGTTCCACATAACGCCGGTTGGAGGCATCCGTCGAGGCCGCTCCTTCCGGATCCAGGGAAGAGAGTCTGGCGTATAGCGCTTCCGTGGAACAGTTCGCGAAAGCGGCGCGGAGAGCAGCGTCCCCCGGCGGCGCTTCCGACAGGCCGTGGGAGAGGAATTTGAAGTACAGGCCGGAACCGCCCGTGACGATGGCGATTTTTCCGCGTGCGTGAATTTCTTCCATGCAGCGCATGGCGCGGTGGTAGTGTTCCGTGGCATTCCAGTTCCTTTGGACCGGAATGATGGAAACCATGTGGTGGGGGACCCGTTCCCGGTCTGCCGGGGAAGGCGCCGCCGTCAGGATGGGCAGCTCCCGGTACACCTGGTAAGCGTCGGAACTGACGATTTCTGCGTCCAGCATCTCCGCCAGTTCCACGGCTACCGCGGATTTGCCCGATCCGGTGGGACCTGCCAGAAACAGGGTCATGGGAAGTGTTGCCTGATGGGGTGGAGAAGATTCAATCATCACGTGGAGTAATGGCGGATAAAGTTTGTTGTTCCTGTGAAGCCCTAAAAGCTGCTCCTGCTTAAAAGCTGTTGGAGGAAGCGGAAAAGCGGAGGCGAAATGGCTTCATATCCCAGGGCGTTGAGATGGAGGCCGTCCCAAGTATAAAGGCTGGCGTCTTTTCCCGGAAGGAAGAAATGGAGGGGGAGGACATGGACATTTTCTCCAAAGTCGTGTTGCAGCAGACAATTCCTGAAGGTTTCCATGCGCGACCCTTTTTGTGCGATGAGCGGGGGAATGACAATGATGGCGGTCGTTTCCGGGCTGTAAATCTCCCTGATTTTTTTGACGATGGCCACGTTTCCCTGAAAAGCCGTCCATCCCAGGCTTTTTTGTACTCCCAGATTGTTGACTCCCGAATACAGGATGATGATTCTGGGCGCCAGCGGGCTTGTCAGGCCGTCATTGAGGCGCCAGAGCAGGTTGCCCGTGGTCTCGCTCCTGGTTCCCAGGTTGAGGCATCCCAGAGGGGAAAACCAGGTTTCCCAGGAATGTTTCCCTTCTTTCAGCCAGAATTCCATGGTGGAGGAACCCAGGAACAACACGGGGGCATGGGGATTCAGCCGGGCATTGCGTTTGTCCTGCCGGTGTTTTTCCAGCAGGGCGCCCTGTTCCGGGGAATAGGGAAGGGGATGGACAGCCAAATGGTAGCGGTAGGCGTGTTTGGCGCACCAGACGGCGCCTAATGCGGCCGGAACGGTTAAAAGAAGAAAGAGGATACAGGCCTTAATTTTTTTTGGGAACATGGGTGATGCGGTCGTTGGCGACGTAGGGCAGGCAGGCCGGGAAGAATTTTCTCAGGAAAAGATAGAATGCGACGATCAGGAAAATGATGGCCGGTATTAATACAAAGGGAGCGAAAAAGGATTGTTTCCAGATGTGGGAGGGGATCAGCATGATCAAAGGATAATGAAGAACGAATATCAGGAAACAGGCGGGAGCATAGTTGGACAGCTTTCTGGCAACGGGAATTTTCTTTTCCAGCCAGATTCCAAGGGCCATGAGAAGAAGCGCCCCGAAGACTGGGCAGAGGGAATTCAAATGGACAGCCGGCCAGGAGATATTCCATACTCCATAGGATGCCAGTATTTTGTGCATGTTCCATTCCGGGTTATTCTGGCAAACGCTCAAGTAATTGGTGATGCTGAGCAGAAACCCGGTTCCTACGGCGAGCAGGACGAGGGGAGTAAAGGAATTTTTGTAAACGTGTTTTACTTCAGCCAGTTTGATGGAAGACAGGAAAAGGCCCAGACTGAACAGGGAGACGGTGGATGGAGCAAGGGTAATCTTGTTGGCCGGCACGGGGTATTGGAGCCAGTCCGTGCTGAAGCAGATCAGGATCAGGACAAAAACCGGATATTTCAATTTCAGCAGGATGGGGGAAATGAGGGAACAGAGAATGATATCCCTCAAAAACCATGTGGGAGGGGAAAAGGGTTCTCCCGTCAATCCATTGATGGAAAGAGGAATAAAATCGGGAGTGAAAAGGGAGCGGAAGCCTGCAAGGTTGCATAAGTATTCCGGCAGTCCCATATTCATGATTCCCGGATGGAGGAAAGAGATGACTATATTCCAGAACAGAAAGGGAATGAGAAGCGTATAACCCCGTTTGAACGCTTTGTTCCAGGAATTATTCCGGCCCATGAAATAGCCTGCCAGAATCAGGAAAAATGCCACGCGGCCGTTGAAAACCGGAAGCTGGAACAGGCTGGCGAAAGAGAAGGCCGGCGCGTGGACGCATACAATCAGGCATGCCGCGAGGAATCGGGATATGTCAATCCAATGTTCCCGGGATGAGGGTAATAAAATTGTAGGATTTTGCGGTGTCATGAAAGAGTCTGCCTTTGGAGCCCCCTGAGGCAGGCAGGGGAAATGCTCAAGGGCAGATGGCTTTTTGTGTTTCCCGGGGATGTTTGAGACGTTCGGGGAGCGGTTTATTTACTGCGGGATTTCCGATGGCCAGGCAGCCGGGAGGCACATCCCGGGTGACGACGGCTCCTGCGGCGACTACGGAACCGGAGCCGATGGTGACTCCTTTCAAGATGGTGGCCCTGGCGCCGATGAAGCATCCTTCCCCGATGGAAATGGGTTGTCCCTGTTCGGGCTGCCCCAAGGTTGATCCCCACCTGGCGCCGCTCCGGGGATAGTGCATGTCGTTGTCCAGAATCAGCGCGTCTGCTCCTATCAGCGTGTGGCGTCCGATGCGGATGCCGTTGACGCAGACCAGGGTGGCTCCGCTGATGCCGCAGCCGTCCTCCAGAATGATGCTTGCCTGATGGGAAAGGGCGGCCAGGCAGGTGTGATGGGAAAGTACCGGATTCATCCGAGTCAGGGAGTGGATGGTGACTCCGTTGCCGATGGTGATGGACGCTCCCGGGAATTTTTTAATGAGGGGAAATCCGGAAAGAATGATGCCTGTTCCGGTGCGCACCCCCCTGAGCCTGAGCAGCAGGCGGCCTATCCCGGAAAGCAGATGGATAAGGAATAATTTCATCAGCGTGGATACAGCATGGTATGATAACGTGACAGGCACCCGGTTACTGTCTGCTTTACGTCCAGCAGGCGGCGGCATTCCTGATGCCGCTCCATTCCCATGGACATGGCTTTATCCAGGCTGACGGAAAGTTTCTGCGCGGCTTCCCTGACGGCGGCGCTGTTGCGGACAGGGACAATATAGCCGGATACGCCGTCCTGAACATATTGAGTCTGTCCGCCTTCTTCCGTGGTGATTACCGGAAGGCCCATGACTCTTGCCTCCTTCACGATGTTGGGGCAGCAATCCCCCAGGGTGGGATGCACCAGGAACCACGCCGTGGAAAGGTGCTGCTGAAGTTCTGCGCGGGAAATGCTGCCCAGCCAGTGGATATTGGGAGTGGACAGGGCTTCCAGCCTTTCCCTGAGGGCTCCGTTGCCCGCAATGAACAGCTGGACATGGGAAAGGGACGGATGCGTAAAGGCCTCCACCAGGTAGGAAATGCCCTTCAACTCGTAAATGGTTCCGGCAAAGAGGCAGGAAGGTTCCGGGGAAGGTTTTCTGGCAAGATGGTAAAAGGAAGGTTCCACGCCGTATTCCATGCAGGATAGACGGGCATGGGGGGCAATTTCCGCAACGCGGCCGCACGCCCAGGGGGATTCGCACGTGATAAGATCATAATGTTTGACGGCCATCCGTTCCCAGAGGGCCTGCATATGGAGGAGGAAGGCCTGCGGAGCGCGCTGGCAGTAGGCGGTGAGGGCTCCCTGGTAGGAAAGGAGCTTCTTTCCCCGGAAGGCAATCCCCGCCAGAGCGTAAGCCTGCTCCACGCCCCATACGTGCAGGAGGTCCGGCTGGATATCGTTCAGGGTCTTGCGTATTCTCCGGACGGTCAGGAAATGGGCCGTCAGGATATTCCTGCCCATGCTGCCCAGGGGAAGAATGTGGATGGTCTGGTTGCGCATCCGGATGGTTTCCGGGGCAGAAACGGCTTTGCTGAGGGTGATCCAGTGGATGTCAAAATCTTCCTGAGATTCCAGAGCATGAAAAAGGGAAAAAATCCAGGGAATCGTACGCCGGTCCTTATTACGGAAAGACGTCAGCAGCCGGCCCAGAGGGAGGTCCGCTGCTATGGCTAATACGGGACGGAGGCGTTTGATCGGCATGGATTGGAAAGAGGAGGCAAGGTTAGCAGGTGGGTAAATGCTCCCGGACGATGGAAGACGCGAACGGAGGCTTTCCTTCCGGGCGGATGGAGGAAAAAAGCAGTTGCTCCCATTCCTGGTTTACTGCGTCGGGGGCGAAACAGGCTTCCCACTGCCGGCGGCCTTTACTCCCCAGTAGTTTGCGTGTTTTTTCGTCCGTCAACGATTCCACGGCTTTTTCCAGCACGGAGGGGGAAGTGTTTTTCAGGACGATTCCCCCCTCCAGGGTGGAAAGAGCTCCTGCGTCCGGAGCGAACCAGGGAACGCCGCATGACATCGCCTCCAGAATGGAGAGGGGCTGCTGTTCCTGATAAGAGTAAAGGAAAACGGCATTGCTTTCCATAATGGCGGCTTCTACTTCCAAACGGGGGAGCCTGTAGAGAATCCTGAATCTGGGGTCATCCCCGATGGCTTGTTCCATTTGTTCCGCGTAGGCATTGTGCTGGGGAATCAGAAAAAGAAAAATGATATGCCGCAGACGGGAGCGTTTCACATGGCGGATGAAGAGAAGCTGCCGTTTCCTCATGCTGGCGCCGGCAGGGCAGGTAAAAACGGGGGCGGAGGAAAGTCCGTATTTTTCCCGGAAAAAAGGAGCGGTTCTTTTCAGAGCCGGGAATGTGTTGGGAATGCAGGAGTAATGGGCAAGTTTGCTTCTGGATGCGCAGTAATAATCAAAGCTCTTGAACAGTGTCCCGTAAGGATCGAGAAAAACGAGACGGTTTAACGGTGATTTCCGGCATACGTTGAGGATATCCCTGCGTACTTGAAAAAAGGAGCAGAGCCATTTTTTCAGGCCGAAGAAAGGAGGGTAATTGAAGCGGAAAAAAGAGCGGAAATTGGTAGCTGCACCATGGGAGCGGAGGAAAAACGGAATGCCTGAATCCCGTGCCGCGTCCAGCAATTCTTCCCGGCACCAGTCCGCCCAGGAGTGGTAGATAATAACATCCGGCCGGAAATCTTTCAGAAACCCGTCCAGGTATTCCCTTAAACGGGCGCTGTCCTCCGTCAGGGTGTCCGGCAGGGTTGTGAGAGGGCTGTATGGGTGGGAGCGGAAGGACTCATCCGGTGAATCCAGCGGGCGGGTGAGGACGTGGATATCCCAGTCCAGGGAACTCAGGCTGCAGGCCATTTCATAGGCAGCCATGCCTACGCCTCCTTCCTCCGGAGGAAAAACATATGTAACGATGAGAACCCTGCCCTTGCTCACGGGCGGTAATGTAGATGAAAAGAAAAAATAAAACAAGGACACTTTATGGAACTGTTCCGGTCCATGGAACCTGTAAAAATGAGGAATTTGTTTTTTATCCGGTGAGCGGATAAGGAGGCGTCATGGGAACAGGCGATTCTGCCCGGTTTCTATCTCCTGTGAAGGCCTGTTGGCTGAGGCTTCATAAAAAGATATTGATGCGGCAGGATGTTGTGCTAGATTGGCGCCGCTTTCCGTGCCCGTATGGCCGGCAATATGCCGTTGGGATATTGTCGGTTGAATAAATATCCGGTTATCAGTAAAACAGATATTTTTAATTTCTCCCGGGAAAGGATAAGGTTGATGGAATAAATAACATGGAAGAATCCCGCGTAAAGAAAAGCCTGTTGAACGCCAGGGTCAATCTCATTTTTTATGTTTTGATTCTTCTCATTTCCTTTTTTTCAAGGAAGATATTCTTGAATTGCCTGGGTGCCGATTTTGTCGGTTTGACGGGAACATTAATGAGTCTGCTGAATTTCCTCAATTTGGCGGAACTCGGTATAAGCACGGCTATCGGATATGTGCTTTACAAACCTATCTTTGAGCATGATGAAACCAGGATTAATGAAATTATCTCCGTGCTGGGATACATGTACCGGTGGATAGGGCGGATAATCATCGCGGCTGGAGTAGCGCTTTCCTGTTTCCTGCCGGTTATTTTCCCTTCCACAGGCTTTTCCTATGGAATCATCTATTTTGCTTATTATTCCTTTCTGGCCTCTTCCCTGATCGGGTATTTTGCCAACTACAGGCAGACCCTTTTGGGGGCGGACCAGAGGAATTACGTAGTGGCGTTTTATTTCCAGACGGCATCCATCATCAAAATCATATGCCAGATGCTGTCTGCATGGTATACGGGAAGTTATTATTTATGGATAGGGATAGAGCTGTTCTTCGGCATTATTTATTCCTTCATCCTGAATTGGAAGATCAATCAGGTCTATCCCTGGCTGAAGAGCAATGTGGCCCTGGGAAAGGAGCTGTTCAAAAAATATCCTGAAGTCACTAAATACACCAAGCAGTTGTTTATGCATCGACTGGGAAGCTTTTTCCAGTTCCAGGTGACGCCGTTTCTGGTATATGCCTTTGTTTCCCTCCAGATGGCGGCCTACTTCGGCAACTATTCCACCGTTGTGGAGAAACTGCACCTTCTGGTCAATAATCTGCTCGGCAGTACGGAAGCCAGTGTGGGCAACTTGATTGCGGAGGGAAATGCGGGAAAAATCCGCAAGGTGTTCAGTGAATTGTTTTCCCTGCGCATGCTGATTGCCGGGACGGTATGTTTCCCCCTTTACCAGCTTTTGGAGCCATTCATCACGCTTTGGCTGGGAGCGGGCTATATCCTTCCCCGGGAAATCATGCTGCTGCTCGTTATCAGGCTGTTCATCACCATTACGCGGGGGGTTGTGGATCAGTTTTTATACGGTTACGGTTTGTTCTGGGATGTATGGGCTCCTCTTGCGGAAAGCGTGATCAACATTTCCGTGGCGATCATCGGAGGTTATTTATGGGGATTGCCCGGCGTTTTGCTGGGGGGCATCTCCAGCCTGATACTTATTGTGGGCATATGGAAGCCTTTCATGCTGTATAACTGGGGATTCAGGAAAAATGTGATGAACTACTGGTTCCAATTCGGTTACCAGCTGGCGCTGATTTTGATTTCGGCCGTGTTCATGGGCTGGATCTGGAAATTTGTTCCCCTGCAGCCTTCCGCGTCTTTCTTTTCCTGGTTTTTATGTGCCTTCCTCATGGCCGTTTCTTATGGAGGTGTGACGGTTCTTTTAATGTATTGCGGTACGCAGGGCATGCGCGGAATGGTGCGCCGTGCGCTGGAGATGGCGGGAACCCGGTTGCCGTGGCGGAAAAAAACTGAATAGGGACGCAGAGGTGTTGCTGGGTATCGGGAATGGGGACGCTGCGTCATTCATGCTCAATCTTCGGTAATTGTTTCGGCTTCCGGGTCAACAAAATCCTCCACCGCCTCGGAGACAATGATATTGCTCTCCATGGAGGAAAAACCGTAATACGCCGGATTGACGTTATTGCAATGCAAGTGCATCGTCGCAGGTAGGAAAGCTCCGGACAACGCCCAGCTGTTGGTATTCTCCATATCAAGATAGTACCCGGAAAATGGATAAATACTCTCAAAGCAATGGACTCCCTTCACCGTGGCGATTTTGACGCAGCTGCGGGAGGAATTCCCGCCATGCAGCAGCCACAGCGCACCCCTGTCTTCAGTATCATATCCTCCGTCCTGGTATTGCTCGTAAACCACCGCGTACACGCAGACGGGATAACCGTTATTGGAAGACGTCTCTTGCGCGAAGGCCTGCGTCGTCTTCATCTTCCATTTCTGTTCGGCATTGGAATAATAGATCTCCCGGACACGAATGCGGTATCCCCCCGCGTCCGCGTCCCGGATAGGATCAAACGTAATATCGATAATCTCCCCAATCTTGTAGCCTCCAGCCGCCTGATCCGGCACCAGCGTAAACGCGTCCCTGTCCCGCCCCATGCGCGCAACCGTTGTCATCTGGCCGAACCTGGCCGTGAATTTCGTGCTGACAGACGGCAGCCGCAGCGGGGCCACCCACCCCCGGATGCTGGAATAATTGTGCATGGGCCTCGCGTTGGTCACGAGGCCGCATTTCACGGTAAAAGCGGAATTGGGAGGGACATTGAAATAAAGGGAATTGGGTTCCTTGTCCGTTTTGAAAACCGTCCCATTGGAAGACGAGCAATCCGCCAGGAGCGGATAACACCTGACGGAAAAAGCGTCAGTGACGGCAGCCAGCCCGGCGGCGTACAGGCGGTTGACCGCTGACGTATCCGTTGCCGCCCCCACGGCAAGCGGGATGTTGATGCCTCCGTTGGCGTTGACGGCCCCTGCAAAAGTCCCGGACTCAGCCGTCAGGTTTTTTAATTCGGCATTTTCTCCTTGCCTGATGCCGTTCTGGCCTGGCAACCCTGGAACGGCTGTTTTGAAAACCTGGGTGATCAGGGCGTCTTCATCGGATACTTCTACGGCGTCCGTCGGGGCTGCAAAACCGTATTGCCCTTTTTTCTCTGCTTCCAGAATAAGCATGGACGTCTCTCCGGAATTGAAGATGGCGCTTACAGTACAAGCTTTTGTACAGGTCATGACATAGGAACTTCCCTTAATAGTATCAACTTTCATAAATAAATTATTTTTTTAACTATTGATAAAACTCCGGAAAGATCATCAGGCATAAAACGTTGAGACGTTTCTGAAGAAGTATGCGGGCGGTTTTTTCCGGATTCGGAAAAATTCAGGAATGAAACTGAGCCGGCTTGTTAAAAAAATAGCCGGCTCCGGTATTTCCCCATAAAAGGCGGTTTTGTAAATGGCCGGATGTCAGAAAAATAAGGCCTTCCTCCGTATTTCTACTGATGCCTGCCTTGTAAAAGCCGTTTACCCTTTCCCAGGAGGCATCTCATTTTGGAGATGAACATCCGGCCGGGATCGTTTTGCTTCCGGAAATCCCTGATGTCATCTTTCCACGGAGATTTCTTCCAATACTTGTAGAACAATCCGTAATCCTGGCGAATGCTGTTGGGATGCCAGGGTTTGGGATGGCCCCAGTAGTGGATAATGCCCGGCCGCCTGGCGGCTTCCAGCAGGTCTGCCGGCTTTAGGGGATTATTCCTGAAGCTTTTCACGCCTTCCCAGCGAATGGACCAGATAGCCCCGTCGCAAATGTTCCACATGGGGTGAAGCAACAAGATACGCTGCTGATAGCATACATTCAAAATATCCTGATCCTGCCAGGAAAGGCGATGAATATTGTTTTTCGCCCAGGATAAAACCTGGGATTCAAAACATTCTTCACGTATTCTTCCGATATGGTAAAGAATGACGCCGGCATTGATGTAAATGGAGTCCCGGCCCAGATTCATTTCTCTCTTCCAGCGTGAAAAAGACTCCTCGGATAAATCTTCCGTGGTGAAAACGCCGGCAATGAGGCAATCTCCGAATTCGGATTCATACATGGGGCTTATGTCCCTGTTGAAAATGGTATCAATATCCACGTAAAGGGCGCGTTCTACCGTGGCGGGAAGTTCCCCTGCGAGGCCAAGACGGTAATACGTCGCCGCCGACCATTTGGAACCGACGGGGAAATCCGTATATTTATCCTTCATGTCAATGAAGTGCAAATGGAGATTGTAGCCCTGTTGCAGGGAATGGAAACGGGCCGTATTATCCCCGCTTAACCCGCCAGTCATGATGTAAATATCGGCATGAACGCCGGGCGGCAAATTCTCCATGAGGGACACAATGCTCACGCCCGCTCCCAGCGCGCCGTTATCGTCTGTAGCGTATACGATATTCATGAGCGTGAACGGACTGGATCTTGGTGTTTGCCCTCCATTCCGTTATTGGTTTGCAGCCGGAAAAACAGGGAGCGGCCCATCCTTTCCAGGCGGTCCAGCCATTTGCAGGAGAACATGGTTCTGTCCATGAGCGCGGAAAATGACTGTTCCATGCCTGCCCTTGCGGAACACGCTTTCATATAGGAGTCCAAAAACGGCCGGTTCAGGCATGGGTGCATGATTTTCCTGATCCTGCCCGTCAGGGAAATCCGCTCCTCTGCGTTGAGCGATAACAGTCTTTTGGGATGCAATTCCCTGATGACCAGATAATGGACGGCAAATTGCCATTTGGGATTTTTCATGGCTTCAAGCTCATTCAGCAGAGGCGCAATGAGCGAGTGGAGGGAGACATGCTGGTAATGCTCGTCATGCATGGCGGAAGAAGCTCTCTGCCTGTAAATAGAGGTGACGGAGCCTCCCAGCCCGATCAGGCCTGTCCCCCACATGCACCGTGTCCAGTACAGGCCGTCTTCCCCATAGGGCATCGCTTCTTCCCAGGGGGGAAGCCGGGACGCAAGAGACGAATTCAGGATTACGCTGCTGGAATGCATGAAAAGCACTCCCCGTATCCCCAATCTCCGGATAGATTCGGGATAAGATGGAGGGCGCGGCGGGATGGCCTCCAGTTCATCCCTCATGTAGCGGTTGGCATAGGCCAATATCTCCGGATGACGGTTGAAAAAATCGGCTGCCAGCTCCAGATGCTCGGGATACCAGTAATCGTCTCCGTCCAGGAAAGCGATGTAAGCCCCCATGGCCTTCTTCATCCCTGCGTTTCGCGCTCGCGATACGCCGCCGTTAACTTGGGAAACCAGGTGAATTCTGGGGTCATGAAAAGATTGGATGATGGAAACAGTCTCATCGGAAGAACCGTCATCCACGATGATGATCTCAAAATCCTGAAATGTTTGAACCAGTACTGACTGAAGGGCGGCAGCAATATAATTCTCCAGATTATAGGCCGGGATAATAATGCTGAAGAACGGTTTCTGCATATAAGGGGGAATGATGAACTGCTTCGTGAGTGGAACGGGAATCAGAATATGGAGAACATGATTCTGATGGGGCTGTAACCATCGCAACCGGTGAATGGCAGGGGGCGAATCCATCGTTCCTCCCATGATTCATCAGCGCGCGAATGAACCTGTCATAGCGAATTCCAAATTCGATTGGGAAATTCCGGATTCAGCATGAATGGACAGAGAATTGTCCCAAGACCTCATGGAACCGGTGGGGTGTGGAGGTATTCCGGCTGGGTCTGGTTCTAAGAGTTCTATGATTCTAAAAAATAATTGCTTATGAAAAAATGAGTGTGTTGGAAGCAGTAAGGGAAAGCAGAATCTTTCGTCCTGTTTTCCCAGCTTCGGGCTCCCTGCCCGCAAGGGGGAGATTCTTGATGACAAAACGTCCGCGCAACATAAGTTTCTTGGCATAAAAATCAACCCTTGACCCCGGATTTGGAATTCGGTATGAACGTGACGCCTTATTAATAAACAGAAAAGGACATGGTCCTCTTCATGGTTGACGCTTTCTTTTCCGTGCTTTTTCTTCATGAACCCTTCGGAACTCCCTTCCATCAGCATTATCCTGACCGGGCATAATGAGGAGAGCAGCATCAGGGATGCTATCCGGAGCGTATTCGGGCAGGATTATGAAGGGCCGGTTGAAATCATCCTTTCGGATGACGGCTCTTCCGACGGAACCTTCTCCGTCATGCAGGAAATGACGGCTCAATACAGGGGGCCGTACCGGGTAATCTTAAACCGGAATGAAACTCCGCTGGGGCGCGGGCCTCATATCCGGCAGGCGGTTGGTCTGGCTTCCCATGAATGGATTCTCCGTCAGGATGGGGACGATTGTTCCTTTCCCTGGAGATGCAGGGTTTTTGCCTGGGCGGTGATGGAACGCCCGGATGCCGTGGCTGTGGTCAGCCAGATGACCAGCGTCTATGAGGAACCGGGCATTGCGTTTGAATTCCCGGCCTTTCCTGCTGCTCCGCAGGAGATGCCGGCTGTTGCGCTTCAGGCGGGAGCTTTTTCTTCTTCCGCCCATTACGGAGGAAGCATGATGATCAGGAAGAGCGCCTGCGAATGGGGTAGCTCCCTGCGGATGACGGCCAGTTTTGAAGACGACTTGATGGGATTCCACGCATGGCTTCAGGGCAACATTTATGAAATGCCGGGCATATCCTTATATTATTACCGGTTTGCGCTTAAAAATATTTGCGCTGTCAACAGCGCGTTCCGGTTTGCCGACATGCGGACGGCGGCGGCCTTTGAAAAAAGGGAGCTGGAAATGAAAAGCCAGTTGAAAAAAAGCAAGGAGGCGGGGTTGGAACTGTGCGGGGAGTTGCTGGAGGGCCTTGCTCCGGTTTTTCGTTCGCGGGAAGAACTGCTTGCCGAAATGGAGGAGAGGAGAAAAATCATAGACAGCATTGACCGGCAGCAGAATTGGTGGAGTTATTCCTTTCGGCGGAGATGGGCGTTGAGGCGGCCGGGATGGATGGGTATCGTCCACTGCCTGCCGCAAAAGCTGTATTTGTTCTGCATGGTTTTCTTTTTCAAGCTCAGGAAAGTGAAACGGGCCGTTTGCGGCGCCCGGCAGGATTTGGAATAAGGGTAAGGAAACGCTTGAAGAAGGAGGGGAACTTTTGCTCGGACGGGTTCTCTCCGGTCCGGCGTTGTTTTTGATGGAGAGGGGGGCGGAAGATGGCTTCTCCGGCTCGAAAGAAGCCGGCGTGCGGACTGGGAAGGTGGCCTGTTCCGGCTGGGATTGACGGGAAAACAGCTGGAACCGTCATGAGGGAAGCCGGGAGGGGGAGCCGGATTGATGATGCGTGGCGGGTTTTCTCCGGAAAAAGAAAAAGCGCCTTTCCAGAAAAGACGGAAAGGCGCGGTGACAGGTTCAAGGGGGGAGATCCCGAATTAGTACACGTCCCGCTGGTAACGGCGGTGCTGTTTCATGTCCGCCACATATGCCGCGGCTTCCTCCGGAGTTTTATGGCCCCAGGTCTGGATGACTTCATGAAGGGCGTTGTCCACATCCTTCGCCATGCGGGAGGCGTCCCCGCAGACGTAGAAGCAGGCGCCGGCTTCCAGCCATTTCCAGAGCTCTTCGCCTTCCTGGACCATGAGGTGCTGCACATACACCTTCTTTTCCTGGTCTCGGGACCAGGCCACGGACAACTTCAGTTTGCCGGTGCCGGTCAACTGGTTCAGCTCGTCTTCATAACAGAAGTCGGTAGCCCTGTACGGATTGCCGAAGAACAGCCAGTTGCCGCCCTTGGCGCCGGAAGCGACGCGTTCCTCCCAGAATGCCCGGAAAGGGGCGATGCCGGTGCCGGGGCCCACCATGATGATGGGGGTGTCCCCGTCTTCCGGAAGGCGGAAATTCTTGTTGGTATGTACGAATACCCTGGCCGTATGGCCCGGCTGGAGGCGGTCCGCCATATAGGTGGAGCAAACGCCGCCGCGCTTGCGGTCACGGGCCGTATAGCGCACCGCGCCCACGCACAGGTGAACCTGTTCGGGATGGGCGTTCGGGCTGGAGGCGATGGAATAAAGGCGCGGCATGATCTTTTTCAGGATGCCGACAAAAGCCTCCGCGGATTCGAAGGAAGCGGGGTATTCCGTGGCCAGATCCAGCACGTCCCGGCCCCACAGGAAATCGCTGAGGGTTTCCTTATCCCCGGCCAGAAGCGTGTCCAGCTCCTGGCTGCCGGAGGCGGCGGCCCACTTGGTCAGCAGGGCTTTGTTGACATTGGTAATGTCATAGCAGTGAACCAGGGCGTCTTTCAGGCTTGCGGTTTCCCCTTCGGGCGTGGGAACCTGGGAATCCGGGCTGAGGCCGAGCTTGTCAATCAGGGCGTCCGCCAGGGAGGGGTCATTGGCGGGAATGACGGCCAGGGCGTCCCCGGCAATATAATTCATCCCGGAACCGTCCAGGCTGTATTCAATGTGGATGGTTTCCTTGGGGCTGCCTTCCCCGGTGATATGCCTGACGGAGAGGACGGGAGCGGGAAACGGATTTTTTTTGCCGTATGGTTCAGTGGTCATGATGATGGAGGGGGGGTGAAAAAGAATATTACCAGCGGATAACGGCGGCGGACCAGGTAAGCCCGGCGCCGAATGTGACCAGGACGACGTTGTCTCCCTTGCCGAATCTGCCGGAACGGCGCGCTTCGTCAAAGGCGATGGCGACGGCGGCTGCGGACGTGTTGCCGTACTTCTCAATGTTCACGAACACCTTATCTTCAGGAATGGAAAGGCGCTGCGCTACGGCGTTAATGATGCGGAGATTGGCCTGGTGGGGAATAATCAGCTGGATATCGTCCGCCGTGAGGCCGGCGCGTTCAATGACGCTGGCGGCGGAAGCCTTCATGCGCGTGACGGCATGGCGGAAGGTCTCATTGCCGCGCATGGCCAGGGTAGCCAGGCGTTCATGGGCGTTTTCCGCTGTGGTGGGGCAGCGGGAGCCGCCGCCCGGAATCTGGAGCAGGTCATGCAGGGAGCCGTCCGAACCGATATCCGTGGCAAGGACGGAACCTTCCCCCTCTTCCCCTGTGGAAGCCTGGAGCACGGCTGCCCCGGCGCCGTCCCCGAACAGGACGCAGGTGCTGCGGTCCTCCCAGTTGACGACGGTGGAAAGTTTTTCCGCGGCGATGATGAGCGCCGTTTTCATCTGGCCGGTGCCGATGTACTGGACGGCGGTCTTCATGGCGAACAGGAAGCCGGAGCAGGCGGCGGAAATGTCAAAGGCGGCGGCATTCTTGGCTCCCAGAGCATCCTGGATATAGCAGGAAGTGGAAGGGGTGAACGTATCCGGCGTGATGGTGGCGACGATAATCAGGTCAATATCCTCCGGCTTCAGCCCGCAGGATTCCAGAGCGCGCTGGGCGGCCTTCGTCCCCATATGGGAAGTGTACTCGTCAGGGGCGGCGATGCGGCGTTCCACAATGCCCGTGCGTTCAATAATCCATTCGTGGGAAGTGTCCACCATCTTCTCCAGATCCGCATTGGTCAGGCGGCGTTCCGGAACATAGGAACCCGTACCGATAATCTTGACGGGCAGTCTTTTAAAGGGAATATCAGAATGTGCGGCCATAGCTTTGGGCGTATGATGAACAGAAAACGTCCTGACGTTTTATGTGGAAACAGTCTAAAAGAAAGAGGGCCTGATGACCAGCATAAAACGCAGTACTCCTTCCATGTCGTAAATGAATGGCTTACAACAGCCACCCCTGGCCGTTGGCGGGCGGCGCGGCTCCCATCTTGAGATAGGCGGAGGGCATCGCCACGCGCCCTCTGGGGGTGCGGCTGATGTACCCCTGCATAATCAGGAAAGGCTCGTGCACGTCCTCCAGCGTGGAAGCGTCCTCCCCTACGGCCACCGCCAGGGAGGAAAGGCCCACCGGGCCGCCGTTGAACTTGTAAATCATCGCTTCCAGCAGGCGCTTGTCCATCTCGTCCAGGCCGTCGTCGTCAATCTCAATCATGGTCAGGGCGTCGTGCGCCAACTGCTCCGTAATCACGCCGTCGCCGCGCACCTGGGCGTAATCCCGCACCCAGCGCAGCAGGGAATTGGCCACGCGGGGCGTGCCGCGGGAGCGCAGCGCGATCTGCAGGGCGCCCTCCGAGTCCACGGGCACGTTCAGCAGCCCCGCGGACCGTTCGATAATGGCGCACAGTTCTTCCCGCGTATAATAATCCAGCCGGTTCACCAGGCCGAAGCGGGAACGCAGCGGGCTGGTCAGCATCCCGGCGCGGGTGGTGGCCCCCACCAGGGTGAACTTGGGCAGGTTGAGCTGGATGGAGCGGGCGTTCGGCCCCTGGTCGATGATAATATCCAGCCGGAAATCCTCCATGGCCGGGTACAGATACTCCTCAATGGCCGGGTGCAGGCGGTGGATCTCGTCAATAAACAGAATATCCCCCTTTTCCAGATTGGTCAGCACGCCGGCCAGGTCTCCCGCCTTTTCAATCTGGGGGCCGGAAGTCGTATGAATGCGGCAGCCGACGGCATTCGCGATAATATTGGCAAGCGTCGTCTTCCCCAGGCCCGGCGGGCCGCTCAACAGGATATGGTCCAGCACGTCGTCGCGCTGTCTGGCGGCTTCCACCATCAGCATCAGGCGGTCCTTAATTTTCTCCTGGCCGCAGAACTCGCTGAAAGCGGGCGGTCTGAGGGACAAATCGAAGGCGGAGGAGGGGGCCTCCGTGGTGCGTGTGTAAAAGGACTCTCCCATGCGCAGGACTAGCAAACCCGTCTTTGGGGCATCCGTCAAGGGGGAAGTGCGGTCGGGAAACGCCTTTTCCGGGACATGCCGGAAGCCTTTGCCCTTTTTTGAGGACGGGAGGAATGCGGAGCCGCGGAAATGATGATACGCGGTGAAACGGCATGTTCCGCCTTCTCTTCTTACAGCATGGATTCCCATTCCTGCCGCGCCTTCCCGGAACTCTCGGAACCCTGGGCTTCCGGGATCCTTCAGTCTTCTCTTCCCGTCTCGCTCCTGAAACTTCTCAAACGGCTGCTGGTCAATCCTGGAGCCCGGACGGAAGCAAGCTTATCAATAGAGGTTTTTACCTGAACCTTCCCCGATTACCCGGAAGCCGTAAAGGTGGAGAAAGAGAAAAATTCTTATTTGCCCCGCGGGAAAAACAGGGCAGGGAGGGAGGAAGTCTGCCATGCCCTCATGGATAATTTTTGTGAACCACGGAAACCTGTTCCTTTCAAAACTTCTGAAAATACGCTTCGTTGCTGTTTATGCCCGTTGGAGATTTTCTCGCGCTGTCGGGGCGCTTTTCATCCTCTTCGAGCAACAGCCGGAAACGTGAAAAAACTCGGGGAAAACGAGAAAATCCCTTCCGGATGAAAAAAAGATTGCCAAATCTCCCTTCTGCCGTTATTCTATCCCTGCTTTCCTATCTAGCACAATCTCCAACGGGCAGGTGTCAGAGTGGTCGAATGAGCACGCCTGGAAAGTGTGTGTACCGCAAACCGGTACCGAGGGTTCGAATCCCTCCCTGTCCGCCATCAATTTTCTGCCGCAATATACTCGTGATGAGTATATTGCGGTTTTTGTTTGCAGGAGTATGGGAAAAAATGGGGAAAATGATACGGAAACCTTAAAGCACAATCTATCGGGGTAGTATTTCAAGCGCATTACTCAGGAACACAGGATGGTTTACAGAGCATTCGACAATATGTTGGAGATTATTTCTCTGAAAACTCATTATGGGATTTAGGTTTCTCCCTGTCCGCCATCAATTTTTTGCTGCAATATATCCATAATAAATATGTTGCGGCTTTTGTTTGTAGTAGGATGGGGAAGAAATGGGAAAAATTACAGAAATAAACTGGACAATTCTTGCGTGAACCTATTATTTTATGCTGTGTTCACAGTAGTCTTTTCATATGAAAGATGATATAAATGTAATAACATTTCAACAAGCCATATCAAATTGTGGAGAGAGAAGTAAACATATCCTTTTAGGGAATGGATTCAGTATTTCATGCAAAAAAGACATTTTTCAGTACGAAAAATTATTTGACTCAGCCGAGTTCAAAGACAATCCAAGGCTAAGGCAAGTGTTTAATTTGCTTTGTACATTTGATTTTGAGAAAGTTATCAAGTTACTTAATGATATTGCTTACATACTGTCGTCATATACCGACGATAGCTCAATAACAGAGCAGATACGAAATGATGCAGAATCTCTAAAAGAAATACTTGTTGAAACTATATGTAAAAAACATCCTGATCAGCCTAGTGAAATAAGACAAACAGAATACGAATCATGTAGAAATTTTCTATCAAATTTTGATAGAATATTTACTTTAAATTATGATTTACTTCTTTATTGGACCATGATGAATTCGTTAGAAGAAATTGAAAAAAAAGAAAAATTTAACGATGGTTTCGGTAAAGCGAAAAATACAAATGATTATGTAGTATGGAATTCAAAAAATAATGCAAATATTTATTTTCTACATGGCGCTTTACATATATTCGACGCTGGCGATGAAATAAAAAAATTTACTTGGATCAATACTGGTCAAAGATTAATAGATCAAATTCGAACGGCATTGAATCATAAAAAATTTCCAATTTTTGTATCTGAGGGAACAAGTAAGGAAAAGAGAAAAAAATCCTTCATAATGCTTATCTTTGTAAAGCTCATAGAAGTTTTGAATCCATAGGAAATAATCTTTTTATATTCGGCCATTCGTTAGACGAAAATGATTCTCATATTTTGAATATGATTGCAGCAGGAAAAATTACCGATCTTTATATAAGTTTATACGGAAATATAAATAGCAACGAAAGGCTTATTGAAAATGCTTTTGAATTGAGAGAAAACAGCATTGAATATAGAAAAAAGGGTAAACCACTTAATATTCATTTTTATGATGCAGAGAGTGCTCATATTTGGCGATAATATTTAAATTTTGTTTTATACATGCATTGTACGGCATCAAACCTTAACATAACTACAACTCTGTTTCTCTTGACCTGCTTCCTTCTGATATGATAATCCATCTTTTCCAAATCATTTCATCTCTCCTTCTGTCCTTTTTTCATTCATAATCGTATCAATCCCTCCATACTCATTCCTAACTAATGCGGTTCATTTGGGTCAGGATTGTCATTCCAAAAATCAGTTCTAGTCAAAATTTTCTTCTTCTGAATCACTATCCATAAGTAAATTTTCTTCCTTTAAATTCTCCTAAAATTCGTTCTGCTCTCTCTGTAACCATTCCTCTATATCCTGAGCAATTTCCATTGGCATCATTTTAGGATTAATTATTTGGAATGATTTTAATTAAAAACGCCTTCGTGCAAAACTGATTGACCTTGAAAGTCTTGGAATTTGCTCATACATAATCATGCATTTGGTAATTCCTCCATTTATCATATTCATATATTGAGTGAGACCAATTTTCTTATAACTCATTCGTTTTATCATGCTTGTAAATTTGAGGAATTTCCCCTGAAGTAATACCAGGTATACAGCGGTATACATTTGAAAACTCTCTCTTTATTTTTAATATACATTGTATGAGACTATATTTTTCGTAACTTGCTCATTGCAATATATTTGTAAATTTTAAGCACGTTTTCATAATCCTTTTTTACTCTCCATTACTCCATTGTACATGATCATTTGGGGAATTCATGTTTGAGGAAATGCAGATTACTGTATACGGAGAATCATCTATACGCAGGTTATTTTATTCTGAATATCCCCAGAATTGATTGTACGGATTTTCCAACGTTTCCCCTTACCAATTACCTTCCTTCCTGAATAATTTCCGTAGAAATCAATTTAGAATTAATTACCCCGTATTCCTTTGATTCCAAGGGATAAGTCTGGGTTGGATGACCTGAAGGAAATATTTTATTGAAAAGGGCTTCGTACAAAATATTCATGGAAGAATTGTGCCATGTTTCTGGTCAATTGTATGCTGTATTACCTGTCGGTGGGGAGTCTTTTATTCTGAATGTTGCCAGAATCGTTTGTGAGGATTTCATAGGTATGATGAGTATTAACCTACTCAAATCTGAAAAATGACCGTCAAAATTATTTTTGCCTTACAAATGACTAAATGGACTTTCCTCTGTTTCCATTTGATACATTTCCTAAGCGTTTGAAAAAGTGCCCCCTTCATGTGGAAGTCTCTCTGTATATGTTGATGAAGAATGGGGATAGGCAGTTAATTGGGGGAGTGTATTTGATTAGATGGGGGTGCCTTGCCATTTGCTGTACCCTGTATGGGAATGATCTTTGAAGATGACAGGGACTAATATAGTTGATGGAGAGCGCCTTTATCAGAAATATAAGAACAAGTGCAAGCATATGATATCAGAAGGAGTTGGATATTTGTCACCTATTGAGCAGAAAGTTATTCATATTACATTCCCATGCATTCTCTGAAAAATATTTGAACATCCTCTGTTGCTTGAGGGTTGGATTTCTGAACCTGAGATATCCATCTTTGCGGAATTTGTCTGATTCCGTAGAAAGCTCCTAGTAAAGCCCCACAAATGGCAGCGTTTGTATCCGTGTCTCCCCCTGCAGATACCGTGTTGACCAGCGCTTCTTCAAAATTCCGGGCATGCAGCAATTGATAATAACTTCCCTGCAAGGCAACCAGTACCCAACCTATGTGTTCCCCATCGTATTCAGGAGGATTTTTCGAAGCTGCAAGCATATAGTGAATCACTGATTCAGACAATTTATGCTCTTTAGCCCAAAGAATAGACTCCTCATAAAGATTTTTTACATTCCTTACCCGGGTGGTAATTGCCCGTATTAAAGAATATACATAAACAAGGTTAGCGTCTATACAGACCTGATTAACATGAGTAAGCATTGCATCTTCCGCTGTGGCTTTTTCCCAATCGAATCCTTGATGTGTAGCAGCCCAGCATGCGAGGGGAGCAATACGCATTAGAGCCCCATTTGCTTGGGATTTTGGGTTAATGCTTCCAAAGAGGCTATCTCGGATAGTCGTTCCGACATCAGGAGGAGCCGAAAGCAACCAAATACGATAATTATATCGTGCCCTTGATTTATTCCATCCGTTCGCAGAAATTAAGGACTCCATCAGGCACAGGGACATTTCTGTATCATCAGTGATAACCCCCACTTTTCGTGCTTTACAAAGTCCCTCTCCATTTTGCATTTCTCGTACCCCGCACTTGTGCAAGGTTTTAATCTCCGAAGCCCGCATAAATTCCACGGATGCTCCTAAGGCGTCTCCAATCATCAAGCCAAACAGACACCCATGAATGCTCTGAGAAAGCGATACTTTTGTCATGCTGTAATATTCACGCCAGATTCTTCTAAAACAAATTAATGAAAAGAACAGCCATCAGATTAAATGGTTCTCTTGTAGGTAATACTTCTGGATGATTCATTAAATTGATAGACAATTGTGCGCCCATTGGAAAGAGGCATACCAATACAATCTCCATTTACCATCGGAGATCCCGCAATGACGGCATTTCCCTGTAATATGGTAATGGACGTAATATAATGCCCTTTTTCATTGTATAAGTACACCTGTTTTTCGTTTTGAATTTTAGGAATTATAATCATGATATTTCAATTGTTTTAATTTTATTATTCAATATTTCTTCTGCCTTTTTGTAATTGTGTTCTACAGCATACATTAAAGCTGTCTTTTGCTCCTTATCCTTTATATTCGGGTTCGCTCCATTCTCAAGAAGAGCATTCAATAATTGGAAACCTTCATCGTCACAATCTTCATCATAAAAGTCCGATTGCAGGAGGTAAATAAGAGCTGTTTTGCCCAAGCCATCTACCGCATTAACCGGTACACCCCTTTGGAGCAATTTAAGAGCAATTCCCATATTGGTTCCTTCAGACGCATACATAAGTGTCGTTTTATCGTTCTTATCCTCGGGAAGAAGATTCGGTTCTTTTTCCAAAAGCAAGTCAGCAATTTCACCAGAAAATGGGAACTGTGCAGAATGCATAAAAGCTGTCGTTCCATTTTCATCTGTCATATTGGGCGTAACTCCATGCTTTAAAAGGATGCTTGTACAACGAGGCTCACATCCATAATTGATACTATTAGTATCGAAGAATAGGCCGCAAACAAAAAGATCCAACAGATCTGTATTCTTGCCAAAACCGCATTGCAGTAAAAGTTCCAACAGTTCCAGTAACTCCTCGTCATTCAGTTTAGGATCATCCGCATAGATGTTTTCCTCTATTAGTTCGGATAATGAAGGTTCGCTCTCCTTTGAAGAGGGAGAATTATCATCTTCGAGTAAATAATCTCTAAGACTCCAGCCTATATCTACATCTTTCGCCGTGTCAGGCGTTACTCCATATTGGATCAAAAGTTTTATGATTTCCAAATGGCTTTTCCTAAGAGGATTATTATTCAATACTATCGACAAAAGGGATTCTTTTTCTCCTATTTCCCGTCCTCCGGCATTTGCTCCGAATTCAAGTAATAAGCGAACTAATTCCACATTTAAATTCGAAATAGCAATGTTGAGAGGTGTATTTCCAAATCCATCCACATGATTAGGATCAGCTCCATATTTCAAAAACAGATTACTGATTCTCATCGAATCTTGTACGACAGCTGCTTGCAAAGGACTCCATCCATCTTTATCTTGAACATTGAGATCCGCTCCAGATTTCAATAGAGATTCAGAAATTTTAATAAATTCGTCCCCATCCATGAAAGTATAATGTAATGCTACGGCTTTTCCCTGATCTCTGATATTAGGATTTACTCCATATGAAAGCAATAAATCTACAATTTCAGGATAACCACACCTTACTGCTAAATGGAGATAGGGAGTTCCTTTCTCATCGCTTACATTAGGAGAGATACCCCACTTCAATATCTTTTCCACCGTTTTTTCGTTATGCCGGAGAATCGCTATTTTCAGGGCTTCTTTTGTATAGTTATTCATTTAAATGATTTTTATTGATTAAAACGACATTGGAAAAGGGCCGCTGTAATTGCCTTGATCATCGAAAGTATAATAATGTCCAACTAGAGACTGGCCTAGTAATCGACCGATAATCTGTACAGTATTTCCGCTGATAATTATCTGAATATCTTCCCATTGCCAAAAATCCGGCTGGAGAGTAAGTCTATTATTGTAGTAAATATTAACGTGTGTGGTGCCCGGTTCTAAAAATGCTGTAATCATGATAATATTTGTTGGATTGCTCCTATCAGTTAGCCATGTCGTGTGATTGTTTTGACAGGACAAAAATAGATCTCTGCATCCTCCGGACAACAGTCCTCTCCCCAAACTACTGTTGCTACACAAGAAAATCCTTCATCAACATAATTGATCCCCTTGCTATACCCACAACAAGCCGTTGACTTTAAAAGAAAAGAAGAAATATCGACACATACTTGCACTGTTATTTCTTTATATTCTTCATCAAATTCTTCTCTTACCTTAAATTCAGCAAAGAACAAATTGCAAGAAATAGAGTTCTCTCCAATATCATTAGCATCATCGAGCAATTCATTAAGAGTATAGGGATATTCCTTATTCAGTTTCGCAAGAACTAATCCATCCGGGGTTCCAACAATAATTTCATCGACTTGATCCAAAGCAGCCAAAACAGCATGTAATGACTTAATATCTACCCAGCCTTCCAGAGAACTCAAATCCCGGATTTTTGTCGGATTATCTTCTTCTATCTCAATATTCCGATAAAAATGGTAACGATCTGATCCCAGACAGAATTCTGTTCCCTCTTCATTCCATTGCCCTTGTTCATAGAGCGCCTCATCAATGGGGAACGATCCCCTCTTATCTGTAATCAGACTTCCATTCAAAAGGACACGATTCATTTTCTCTTTTAACTCATCATATGTAATCATGTTGGTATTCTTTGGATGTATTAAAGATCCGCTTTCATTAGAACGATAACAGGAAAGTGATACTATCGGGGGCTCCATTGCAACGGGCATATGCCAAAGCCGCCATTCCTTTTCGGTCTCTCGCGTCAAGCATATTCCCCGATGCTTCCAGTAACAAGGAGATAAGTTTCCAGTGTTTCTTTTTCGCCGCCCAAATCAGCGCAGTCCTTCCCTCCATATCCTTGAGGTCGGCATCCGCTTTATGCTGAAGAAGAAGTTTTACGATCTCTTCATTGTCATTCCTCACAGCTTCCATAAGCGGAGTTATTCCTGTAGGCTTATGGCAGGCATTGACATCTACATGATACTCGTCAAGTAAAAACATGATAAGCTCCACATTGCCAACTAGTACGGCATTATTCAATGCGGTTGTCCCGGACAGACTTTTCGCATGAGGATCAGTGCCAAATTTAAAAAAGATCTTAAAAAATTCCAATGGGGCCGGGATTTGGGAAGCTTTGATAAAAGCCGTTATTCCCAATTCATCTCGAACATTGGGGCTGGCTTCAGCCTCAAGCAATAATTTGATGGTCTCTTTATAGGAAGATAAATGTAATTTTAATGGACTATCAACCGAACGGAATATCACCATATCAGCCACAAAATGGAGCATGCCGGAAACCGCTTTCATAAGCGCCTCATTGAGGACTTTGGAATCAGTGCAATATCCCAACAATACCTTCACCATACAACTGTTCCCCCAAAGAGAAGCCTTAACCAAAGAGGATTGGGCATTCGGAATTTGAATAACCGCTCTTTTTTTCAAAAGCATCTTCGTAATACTTTCGACCTTTTTCATACAGAACTGGTAGGATTTTCTGTCTTCATCCTGTTCTCCAAAACCCCATATTTTAAAAGATTTCAACATCTCTCTATTCAATCGGTGGGGTTTTTCAGCCAACCACATCAGAGGTGTTTGAGCATTTTTATCAGGAATATCAGGATCGGCTCCATATTGAAGCAACAATTCCACTACTTTCTTGCGGGCATTTCCGGCGGCAACCATCAAAGGTGTCGTCCCTTCCTCATCTGCCACGTTGGGATCAGCCCCATATTTTAGAAGCAGTTTCACTAATTTTGGACTACCTTCTTTTGCTGCTTTGAGTAGTAATGTGATATCGTCGGCATATGATATATTGGGATCAGCTCCATGCTCTAATAACAATGCAGCCGCCTCCCATTTATCGTTTTGAACAGCATATTTTAAATGTGCATTGAATGAAGATGGTTTGCTATGTTTAAAAACAGCATCGATAATATCCGGGACTTTAGTTCCTACAGCCCACATCAAATCCGTATGCCCAACTTCATCTGCATAGTCAGGATCTGCCCCAGCCTGAAGCAAAAGGTTAACCATATCGAGGTTTTTATTGACAAGTGCAAACCTTAGAGCGGTATGACCAAATATATTGCTCGCATTGGGATCAACCCCTGTCTGAAGCAATAATCTAACGGCCTTTTTATTATTACAGTGTGCCGCCCTCATTAGAAGGCTATACCTGAAATCGGTTGAAGAATTACATAGATTATTGTTACTTGATGAAAGCAATGCTTCAAATTTTTTTATATTATTATTTTCGATGGCATTTTCCATTTGATCGATAATGTGTAATTTCTTCATAAAAAATAGTCAAAAAATGTTTATCTGAAATCATCCAGGTTCAAAGTATCGGTTTCTTTATACCAGAGTTTTTGTTTGAACGGATTCCTTGAGAATAGGAACTTAGAGGTTCTACAATGTCTGACTCCTTTTTTATCCTTGAACTGAATTGGCTTCTTTAGAGCCCAGACCATTAATCGTACAAAATGATCCGTAAACAATCCTCCCTCGGAACCATTACCCAAACGTTCTCCCCAAAGATCATATTCGGTTTGAAAGTTTATCAGGTCATTTCTTTTCTTCATCGCTTCTTTGTCATAATAACAAATCATCTTTGGATTAAAGAATCGATAGAACTTTTCTCTTTTGAAATGAAAGAATAAACATTCCGATTCAGGTTCCCATATATTAGTAGTGGGCGGATATTTAACCGGAGCATATAGTCTTATACAGTCTGCCGTGAAATCAATACATTGTTTTCCAAGTCTATGAGTAATCTTTACCGAGGCATCAGTAATAAAACCCCGTTCATCAGTAAAGTAATAGAACTCACGAATAGGGTTCAGATACTTGTCATATTCTCGTACCTGTTGCCACTTGTGTATCTCTAACTCTAAAAGATGATGCGTGGGTATAAGCATGTTCCAGATTAATTGCATAATTTAAATCTCTAAAGTGTCATCAATTTGTTTCATATAAGACCTATGCGTAGTCGTAATACCTCCGTTCTTTTTGCTGCTTCAATGGAGAATCTTCCAAGATAACCAATTCACAATAGGATTTGGATTCAGATTTACCGGTTTTACTCTACTGGCAGATGCTGCTTGTTTGGAAACATTGATGTCCGAATAGACGACGTCGATAGATCCATAGTTCCGCGATTACAAAGGAGAGCTGCGCAATAATACTGTTTTCATCGTTTTGATGTCTGGTGTTGTGGATATGCAGAGAATCCCTTTGGATGGATTGCAAATGGATTCTCTGCTGACGGCATGAATATATCTCTTAAGGAGATTTTACAATCAAAAAATATCTCAAAAAGATAATTTACTTGGAGTGAAACTTGTGGCATAGTAACGCCATGAAGACACATAGAACAGGTACTCAGTCTGCGAATGAATTTCAAAAATGGATGATAGACAATGGATTGAATTGTTCTTCCATTGCTTCTTTCTGCGGTGTTTCGGAACGTACGGTACGTCAATGGGTGTCTCAAAAAGGTGTTCCTAAAAAATTTTCTGATTGTCTCAAGAGCCTGGTTGAGTCTTCTGAAAAGACAGTTACTTTTGTGGAAGGAAACCGGGAAGATGGCTTCAAGTTCGAATTATCTCTGGACGATTATGCGAAATTGTCCCGGAAAGCTCTGGAATCCGGTTGTTCTCTTGGAGAATTGGTTGCCCGCCATCTCCATTCGCTTCTTTAAGAGAGAGAATATGTCTCCAATAGAGATGCCTTGTCTTCTTTCGGAACTATGATAAACTTCCTCGCATGAAGCAAGAGGGAGATCAATCCGCATTCAAGGTCGAGGTGAAACAATGGCTCAAAAGCCATGGTTTTGATTACAAATGGATGGCGGATCAATGCGGAGTTTCAGAAATTACAGTCCGCAACTGGATGTCCCAGAAGGCAATTCCTCCTTTGAAGCAACAGTTGATTGAGCGGGTAATGGTTCAGATGCCAACCAGGCAATCAGCATCATCCCCCAGTTCCATTCCCGGCGTTCAGGTAGATGCTTCCTTGTCCCTTACTGTTAAACTTTCTCCCGAACTTTATGCTCAACTCGAAGCCAAGGCAACCCGGCAGGGAATATCTCTGGGCGATATGGTGGCACAGGCTATTTCCTCTCTTGTCAACGAAGAACCGTCGTCCGCTCATTCCCTGAAAACACGGAAAGTCATTCTTCCTCCTCAATCCTGATTTTAGGATAAGCATTTCCTATGGGAGGAACATCACCATTGTCTTGTTGCCATCTTCCCAACGGAACTTTGCTGGGAAGTTATGAAATCAAGGGTGTATTGGGTCAAGGCGGATTCGGCATCAGCTACTGGGCGATTGATCGGCAGCTTGGACGTGAAATAGTCCTCAAGGAACATTATCCGGTTGGACTTTGCAAAAGAGATATAGATGGAGCGGAAGTCATTCCTGCCGATTCATCACAGGAAAACGATTATAACCGATCTCTTGCTTCCTTTTGCAGAGAGGCTCGTATTGTCGCCGCTTTGGATCATCCGGGAATTGTCCGTATTCATGATATCTTTCAGGCATTGGGAACTGCCTACATCGTCATGGCGTTTGCGGAAGGATGCACACTCGATCAATGGCTTGCTGAACATTCACAAGATCCGAACCAGGTTGAGAAGCTTCTCCTATCTCTTCTGGATATATTATCCTATCTGCATTTGCGGGAAGTATTCCACCGGGATATCAAACCATCCAATATCATGGTCAAGGAGGATGGTTCTGCCGTTCTTCTGGATTTTGGTGCAGCTTTGGAAGGATTGCCGACGAGGACAATGACCGTGATGGCCTCGGCTACCTTTTCTCCTCCCGAACAATATTTGGGAGATGGTAACATTGGTCCTTGGTCGGATTTGTTTGCCTTGGGAAGATCATTTTTGTCCGTATTGAACGGAAAGCTGGACTCCTATCCTAGGCCATTGAAGGCATCGCTTGGGAAAGCAACCAGACTGGAGATTGAGGATAGATTCCAATCAGCGGAGGAATGGAAAATGTACCTTCTTGAAGAAGGAAAACAAAAGCGTTCTTACATCTGGGTTTGGTCTATAATCATTGTTTGTTTACTTATCGCAGCTGTCCCCCTCTATTTTGGAACAAGAAAAAGTCGTGATTCAGACAGTACAATTGAGCAGAAACAAACAAAATCCGTCATTCTTCCAATACAGGCACCGTCAGCAAACAATACTCCGCCCATTCCTTACCAAGAGGGTAATCCGCATCCTGTTCCAGAAGCTCCCTTGTCTTTAATGGGAACACGTTTAACCATGTCTTCGAAAACCCCCGTGTCCACTTATCTTTCCATGAGATCGGAAAATAATTATTCCATTGGTCAGCAGTTATTGCACTACCAGAAACTTTCCGGATGGAGGAAAGGAGAAGACGGGGAGGATTTTATACGAGGGACGTTGAAATTTACATCACCCTCGGCGTGGACAGCCGGATTGGGCCAATCAGGAGATTATGCCTACAAGAAACTGAGCAAGGACAAGGGGATGATCATTCTCCAGAAGTATGATGGGCTGGATGCTCCCAATCTTCATATTTTGCTTCATTTTACAACGCCGGATTCAGGAATGGCCGTTTATACGAATGGGGAGGAAAAACTGATCGGCAACGTCATGTTCATGCTGGAGACCAACAAGCCGCAGCTCCGGAGAAAAGATATTCCCGAAGTCCACTCACTCCTGTTTCCTGATTTAGAAGATTCCAGCCGGTTTTCCTCAAAGCCTGCCCAATCCATCGTAGGAAAAACACTGCAATTTAATACTGATCATATTCAACACCATGCAACGGAAGGAAAAACAGGATTACCGGTTAACGAAGAACAGCTTTTCATTGAGAAAAAATTACTGGAATCCCATGCCCTAACAGATTGGACGCCAGGAGGACATTTGCCCTTGAAAGGGGATGTGCTTTTTGTTTCACCCTTCACCTGCGAATATCAAAAACAAGCAGGAAACTATATTTATAAAATCATCGATAACCGAACCGCAATTGTGGAATTTTCCGATTTGGAGGGCAAAAAGGGAGAATCCTACTTTCTGCTTCATTTTACACAACCCGGTGCAGGTTTCGCCGCCCACTATGATGGAGGGGACAAAATCCTGAGAAATATCGGATTCAAGTTTTTGAATGCCGAGGAAACCGGATCAGACAAAGGAATCATGCCTCAGACTTTCTTTGAAAAAGTCATCGAATCCGAAGAATAGTTTCATTTTCCTCCTCGGCAAAAATAACTGATAGTTATTGAATTTTATCGCTTACGAATCTCGTGTTTTACGACATGATGAGGTCATGATTGGAGCTGCATACCAATAAGGAACACTTGTCCGTATAATATCCCCTGAAGGATAAACTCGCTTCACTCAAAAAGGAGAACTGCAGAGATTTTCTTTTGAAGTTGTTGCCATACTGGAGGGAAACACCATCCACGTTTGTGACCATCAGGGAAACACTCTATCCTCCCATCGCTATACGGATGACAAACCAGTTAAAAACGGTTCATCAAAAAACATCTTGTTTTACCTCCTGTTTGGATGCTTGACCAAAATGGGAGACGCATACCAATTGTATCAATTCCTGGGTAGGCTATCAAATGGGGGAATACATTTAATCTTGGGGTACCATGCCATTTGTCGTACCCAGTATGGCTGGGGATAGAAAGATGGATGTAGAAATGAAAAAGGGTGGAATCAGCAAAGATTCCACCCTTTGGTGAGGGAGTTTAACTTCTTAATAATCTTCCATCATCAAAAATACTTTCAAAAGAATTGAACTTGAGCCCCTGTTTTTCTTATCCGTTTGCAGCATATTTGATGATTAAAGGGAATCGTCGGGATTGCCGAATCACGCTACTCGCTTAATTCGGTGATGTCGGTTTCAGGTTTCGGGTAGCCTTTGCCGGCAATCCATTTTTTCGTCTCCGCCGCCATTTCGGGGGGGACGTTAAAGTCGTACTGGGCATAGTCGCCGATGTGGAATTTTCCGGGTTTGAAGAATCCCCATTTCTCAAAGAAGTCTGTCAGGTCGGTTTTTGTGACGTCACAGCATGCCTTGACGAATTCGAACTGGTATTTGACGGTGTCGTTTCCTCCGTAGTTTCCCGCGTTGTTGCGCAGGTACTCCATGACGTCAGGATAGAAGTCGGGGTGTCCGTTTTTGGTAAAGTAAAGATGGAGCTGCCACAGGGGAACCAGCTTGTTGAAGACATCCTTAGATTGCAGGTAGGCGATTTCCCCTTCGATGATTTCCTTGCGCGCCTTGTCGTAGCTGCCCTGGCGCTTCAGGCGGCTTTCATTGCCTGTTTTGGCTGCGGCCTGCAGGGAAAAGATGTTGTTGCTGACTTCCGTCATGCCGCCCCAGGTCATCGGGCGCATTTGCATGACGTGTCCGACTTCGTGGGAGAATCCCCAGCAGGCATCGCCCTTGAGAACGTTTTCAGGGTCGGTCACCATGCGCATTGTCCCGTCGTTTCCAAGGTAGGCGACTCCGTCTCCGTCGCGGAACATGTAGTAGTTGAAGTTCACGCGGGCCAGGACGCGGTTTTCCGGGATTTTGCCGTATTTATCCAGGCCCATCAGCTGGTATTGGATGCCGATGAGCTTGTCGTAGGCGTTGATGAGTTCGGTTCCGCGGTCTTTGGTGAATTTTTTCAGGAATTCTACGGGGTAGGCAACCTGGATGTATTTTCCCCGGGCATCCATGATCGGAGAGACGGCCTGGTCAAGCAGGCGAACCCAGTCCTTGTTGGTGTCGCCCCGGGTGGTGTCAAAGTAACCGTTGGCTTTGCCGGTTATGAAATGGACGGGAATTTTCGGCGCCTTGCCGACGTCTTCGGTGAAGTAGCTGATATAGGCGTTGGCGGGCGTTTCCACGTCAATGATGTTGATTCCTTCCTTGAGCGGAATCTGCTTTTTATGCAATCCCCAGCCGTTGGGGTCTTTTGTGGGCTGCACTCCTTCAGCCGGCTTGCGCATCAGGTTCGGCAGCAGAAGGCTGATTTCCTGCCCCTCCGTCTTGCCGACCAGGACGACATGCCTCCCCTTTTCCAGATAGACGCCCGTCATGTTGTCGTATTTGCTGAATCCATCGCCGATTCTGAGATTTTTCCCCGTCTGGCGCGGTGAGGGGAGGGCCCGGTATTCGGCATACAGGTAGTCCGGCTTGTAATGGCCTGCCAGGATTTTGGTCGCGAGTTCCTTCATCGCGTCAGACTGGAAGGCGGAGGTGTCTTTCACATCCGGCTTCAGGGAGGTGCAGGAGGAGTCTTTGAACAGTTTGAGGTCGTTGCCGATGTGTTCCGGCGTATTGGCGGCAAATACCGCTGCGAGCGACAGCAGGGGAAGGGATAGTAATGGAAGGATTCGGTTCATGACAGTACGGGAAGCAGGTGATTCTGTGATGTTACAAGATACAGGTTCCGTTTTCTTCTTCTTTCACTATTTTTCTCTTGATTAATAAATAGGCAGGTAGTTCGTCAGAAGAGAGGCCGGGCGGTTGATGTGTGGAATGGCTTTGGCGGTGCGGCAGGGATTTTTCAGACGATTTCGCGTTTCCGGATATTTTCCCCGGTTCCGGCGGGCGCTTTTCCGGGGATCCGTATTCGGCTGGGCACGTTTCTTGCTGGTTTGAATTTTGGGCCGAAGCCTTCCGGGCTGCCCGGCGGCGGTATCGCGTTCCTGCCGCGCGTTCCTCTTTAGTGTTCCTTTTTCTCTGGTCTTGGCGCACATGCATGACATGGTTGTTGTGCGGCAGGGGAAAATGGAATAAGGTGGAGAGGATGATGAATTCCGTATTCAAGTGTTTGATGAGTGCCGTATGCGCCGTGGCATTGCCGGCGTTCGGGCAGGAAGAGAAAACCGGTTTCCCTACGGACAGGGCTGTGACCGTATTCAGCGCCGGGGAGGGTAATCCCTATGCGTCCATCCGTATTCCCGCCCTGCTCAGTATCGGCAAGGGCCAGCTTCTGGCATTCGCCGAAGGACGGTACAAAAATACCGACCAGGGGGAGAACGATATTATCATGAGCGTCAGCAAGAATGGCGGGAAGACCTGGTCCCGTCCCCGGGCGATAGCCAAGGCCCATGGCGCCACGTTCAATAATCCGTGCCCCGTTTATGATGCCAAAACCAGGACCGTGACTGTCGTATTCCAGCGTTACCCTGCCGGGGTCAAGGAGCGGCAGCCCAATATCCCGGACGGATGGGATGATGAAAAGTGCATCCGCAATTTCATGATTCAGAGCAGGAACGGAGGTTCTTCCTGGACGAAGCCGCAGGAGATCACGAAGACGACCAAGCGTCCTTCCGGAGTGGATATTATGGCGTCCGGCCCGAATGCGGGAACCCAGCTGAAGAGCGGCGCCCACAAGGGCCGCCTGGTGATTCCGATGAATGAAGGGCCGTTCGGCAAATGGGTGATTTCCTGCATTTACAGCGATGACGGCGGCAAGAGCTGGAAGCTGGGCCAGCCGACTGCCAATATGAAGGGCATGGTGAACGAGACGTCCATTGCGGAAACGGATAACGGCGGCGTTGTGATGGTTGCGCGCCATTGGGGCGCAGGCAATTGCCGCCGTATTGCGTGGTCCCAGGATGGCGGGGAGACCTGGGGACAGGTGGAGGACGCTCCGGAGCTGTTTTGCGACAGTACCCAGAATTCCCTGATGACGTATTCCCTGAGCGACCAGCCTGCCTATGGCGGCAAAAGCCGCATTCTGTTTTCCGGGCCCAGTGCGGGCCGGCGCATTAAGGGACAGGTGGCCATGAGCTATGACAACGGCAAGACCTGGCCGGTGAAGAAATTGCTGGGCGAGGGCGGTTTTGCCTATTCCAGCCTTGCCATGGTGGAACCCGGCATCGTTGGGGTGCTTTATGAGGAGAACCAGGAGCATATTAAAAAGCTGAAGTTTGTTCCCATTACCATGGAATGGCTGACGGACGGAGAAGACACAGGGCTGGCTCCCGGCAGGAAACTTAAATAGAAAGGGACTTTGGGAAACAGCTTTTCCCGCTCCTTTTTTGTTTGTGATAAGCGCCGTTGTCGTAACGGTTCCGGTTTTGATGCTGGTCCGTGATTATCCCTGAATACGGAGATGCCGGGCCGGCAGGCCGGGGTAAAGGCAGATGGCGGAGAGCATGTAAACAGAAGCGTCAAACAATATTATTTTGTCATTAGAAGAGCTTTCTTCATGAAGTAGCGGTTTTCCGTTTGTCAGATTGCCTGTAACAGGCGCCACGATGGAATTTGTACAGGACAGAGGCGGGATTCCGACCCGGATGCCTGTGTTGTTCTGTATGACAGGGTGTGGAAGATTTACCTTCTTGATTCCAGAACGCTTGCGGATATTCTGCAAGGCATCCGTTGCCCTTGGAGCTTTTCCCATTTGGGAAGGCCGGTGAGCGGAAGGTGATTCCCCGTTTCGATATATGTCCTGGATTTATCTGGTGTTGGCCGGTCTCTGCGAGATCGGATGGCCTCTGGGTTTCAAACTTTCTCAAACGCCCGGCACAGGGCCCGGCAAATTCGCCGCCTGTATCGCCTGCTCCGTTTTCAGCATGGTTCTGAGCGGTTTTCTTTTGTGGCTTGCCCAGCGGAACATCCCCATCGGCACCGCTTATGCGGTATGGACCGGCATTGGCGCGTTGGGCACGTTCCTGGTTGGTATTCTGTGGTTCGGGGATTCTTCCAATATCTGGCGCATGCTGGCGGCATCCTTCCTGCTGATAGGCATTATCGGGCTGAAGTTGGCCCCCGGGCATTGATGCGGTCTTCGGCATCCTTGCCGGGTTTCGGGAAAAGCCGTCTCCGTAACTTTCCGGATAGGAGGTCTCAGTAGTGGGAGATGGCTTTTTCCCACACGGTCCCGCAGGCGTCGGAAGGCATGCGCCAGTCCCCGCGCGGGGAAAGGGAAATGGTGCCCACTTTGGGGCCGTCCGGCATGCAGCTGCGCTTGAATTGCTGACGGAAGAAACGGCGGATGAAGATGCCGAGGCAGCGGCGGATGAAGTCCGGCTGAAATTCGCCGCGGAAGGCATGTTCCGCCAGGTGCAGGATTTTATCCGGTTCCGCACCGTATTTAATGAAGTGGAAGAGGAAAAAGTCGTGCAGGTCGTAAGGCCCAAGCACATCTTCCGTTTTCTGTTCAATGGTGCCGTCGTCCGACGGCGGCAGGAGTTCCGGGCTGACGGGAGTGTTGTTGATGTCCGTGAGGGTGGCTGCCAGTTCCGGGGATGATTCTTCCGCGATGTGTTCAATGAGGCAGCGTATCAGCGTTTTTGGAATGGAGCAGTTGACCGCGTACATGGACATGTGGTCCCCATTGTAGGTGCTCCATCCCAGGGCAATTTCCGACAAGTCCCCTGTTCCCACGACCAGCCCCCCGGTTTTATTGGCCAAATCCATCAGAATTTGCGTGCGTTCGCGGGCCTGGACGTTTTCATAAGTGGTGGTTCGTTCGGCAGGATCGTGCCCGATGTCGGCGAAGTGCTGGAGGCAGCATTCCGAGATGGGGATTTCACGAAGTTCCACGCCCAGAAGGCGGCACATGGTTACGGCATTGTCATGGGTTCTATCCGTGGTGCCGAAACCGGGCATTGTCACGGCCAGAATGTCCGAGGCAGGGCGCTTCAGCGCACGGCAGGCGCGGGAGCAGATGAGCAGAGCCAGCGTGGAGTCCAGCCCGCCGGAGATGCCGATGACGAGCCGTTGCGCGCGGGTATGTTCCATTCTTTTGGCCAGACCTGCCGTTTGGATGGAGATGATTTCCTCACACCGTTCCCGGCGGCGGGACGGAGAAGGCAGAAAGGGCCGTGCCGGGTTGAATGCGTATTCCAGGCCGGGCGCTCCGGGAACCTGTTCCGGCAGGGCCAGATGCAGGGCATTCCCGGCAGGGAAAAAGAATTTGCTATCATTGAAGGAGCTTTCAGAGAGGCGCGCCGCCTCCAGCCGTTCAAAATCCACGTCCGCAAAGATGAGGGTGCTTTCCCTGCAGAACCGTTCCCCCTCCGCTGCTGGCCTGCCGTTGTCCGCAATGAGGGAATGGCCGCCGAATACGGTGTCTGTGGTGGATTCATGCACACCTGCGGAGGAAAGGACATAGGCGCAGAGGCATCTGCCGCTCTGCTGTCTGACCAGTTCCCTCCTGTATGCGGCCTTACCGGTGAGTTCCGTTCCTGCGGAAGGGTTGAGAATGGCTCTGGCACCCAGAAGAGCCAGTTTGGAACTGGGAGGAATGACGCTCCACAGGTCTTCGCATATTTCCACGCCAAAACTGAAGGGAGACGATTCTTCATGAAAAACGATTTCCTCCCCGAACGGGATATGCACCCCATTGATTGTGACTTCCTTCACTCCTGTACCCAATTCCCTGCCGGAGGTGAATTGCCGCTTTTCGTAGAATTCCCGGTAGTTGGGGAGCACGGTTTTGGGCACCAGAGCCAGAATGCGGCCGGACTGCACTACTGCCGCCGTATTATACAGAGCGTCTTCATGAAGGAAGGGCAGGCCCACCACGGCAATCGTGCCGGATCCTTCCGTGGCTTCCGTAAAGCGGAGCAGGCCGTTCAGGGCTGCTTTCCTCAGGTTCGGCTGGAAGAAAAGGTCTCCGCAGGAATAGCCCGTAATGCACAGTTCCGGGAAAACGACGGCCGCCGCCTGCTGTTCTGCGGCTTTCCGGAATCCCTTCGTAAGTTGGTCGACATTGTAGTCCACTTCAGCCACGCGGAGCTGGGGGACGGCGGAGGCAAGTCTGTAATATCCGAACATGGGCGGCGCAGTCTGAAAAATGGAACCCGCAGATGTTCGTTTTTCCCGTAGTCAGGACACAATCCGGGAAAGGCGGGCCTGAGCCGGATACTAAAAGTTCATGAAGGACTTGTAAAGCCATCTGTAGGGACTGCTCCGTCCATGTTGCCGGGGAATGGGCAAGGAACGCAATCTTTCCCGCATGCCTTTCTGCATGACGGTCACCGGGCAAATCCGTTTTTTCCCGGGCTCCCGCAGCATGGCGGCTTTTCTTGAGCCGGGTACGGCATTGAGGCTGGAACAGCGGGAGAAAAGGAGTAAACCATACCCTGAAAACTAATGAATAATACTGACCGATTTACTGGAAAAGCCCGGGCTTATGCCCAGGGCAGACCCGATTATCCCGCCTCCGTTGTTGGGCTTCTGACGCGGGAGAGCCGCCGGGAGAATCCCCGTCTGGCGGATATGGGTTCCGGAACGGGCATTCTTTCCCGCGCCATGCTGGAGCGCGGCTGGACCGTGTATGGCGTGGAGCCCAATGATGACATGCGGAAGGAAGCGGAGAAACGGCTGTCCGCTTTTCCCCGTTTTCATTCCGTGGCGGGAACGGCGGAGCGGACCGGGCTTCCCGGAGCTTCGGTGGATCTGGTGACGGCGGCGCAGTCATTCCACTGGTTTGACGCCGCCGCGTTCAAGAGGGAATGCCGCCGTATTCTGTCCGGAGGAGGCAAGGTTGCCCTGATTTGGAACTCCAGGGTGGAAGACAGTCCCATTGCCCGGGAGGAAGGAAATATCCACCGTCTTTACTGTCCGTGTTTTTATGGATTCAGCGGAGGGCTGGCGAAGTTGACGGACAGCATTGGAGCGTTTTTCAACCACCGTTTCCAGATATTCCGCTTTCCAAATGATTTGTCCTACACGCGGGAGCAGTATCTCCGCCGCATGATGTCCACCTCCTATGCCTTGACGGAGGGCGGAGAAGAGCGGTCCTCCTGGCTGGACGCCCTGGAAAAGCTGTTTGACCGGTTTGAAACGGAAGGACGCGTTACGGTTCCGAATGAAACTGTGGTGTATCTGGGGAAGTGCTGAGGATGCGGCGTTCATGCATGGCCTCCGGAAAAGGAAAGGCCTCTTTTCGGTTCAGGAACTGAAGATGATGACGGCAAGGACGGCAATGATTGCCAGAACGACAACGATGGCGGTAATATAGCCGGGTTTGTGGGCATCAAGAGTCCACTCCTTTTTGAGATGGGAAAGATCCTCCCCTGCCGCATAGCGTGAAAAAAGGTCATGGAGCCGAGAGTAGTCCAGGTCTTTGGGCGTCATGTAAAGCTCCCTGTCCTTTCCGCCGGCAAACGAAATTTCGCAATGGTAATTTTCCGGACTATTGCAGGTGGCCTGGAGGAATTCGTCACCGCGGCTGCAGATAATGAAAGCTTCCGTGTTATTTTTAATGCCGGACAGGGCTTGATCCCGCGTTTCACAGGGCTCTCCGGAAAGTTCCCAAACGATGGAGGGGGCGGAATGAAGGCTCATGGAATAAAAAATCAGAAAATATGGTAGAGAATTATTTTTCCTGCCGCCAGTAAAAACTTTCCTTTCTTTTTCCTGGGCGGAAAGTGTTCCCTGGCGCAACACTCCGGAGAGCGCTGGGAGCGCTTGAGGGTTGGGGCATTCAATGGCTGTTTTTCCGCTTATCATTCCGGTTTTGCATGGGTTCTTTCTGCCGGGGCGTTCCCTTCGCGTTTTTCCAGCTATGCAGGCTGACGTTTCCATTCCTCTGGAAATAATCATTCCGCGGCTTCAGGCATGGCTATTTTCTCTCGCTATTCTTGCTTTATTAAGGCAGGCCATCCATGTTACGATTATTTACTGCCATGATGCATCAGACTTTTTCCCAAGAGCCTTTTCTGGTTTCCGGATTGCATGGGGACCAGATTCTGGGCGCCCGCAGTAACCAACAGGATTCTTTCTCCATTCTGGCTGGAGAGGACGCATTGGTACTGGTGCTGGCGGACGGCATGGGTGGGTATACCGGCGGAGAGTTGGCCAGCCGCGCGGCGGTGGAAGGCTGTTCGCGGGCTTTTGAGCGGAAATCCGGTTTGCCCGGAGAGAGAATGAAAGCTGCAGTGACCGCCGCAAATGAACAGGTATGGTCCGCCCGGAAGAAAAGAGGGGAGGATGACGAGATGGGGACGACGCTGGTAGCGGCCTGGATAGGGGCGGATGGGCTGAGGTGGGTCAGCGTGGGAGACTCCCTTCTGCTGCTTATCCGGGAAGAAAAAATGTTTCTGCTTAATGAGCTGCACCAGTATTCCGCGGAATTGGAGCGCATGGCGGATGAAGGGATCATCAGCCGGGAGGAGGCTTTGAGCCATCCTGCCCGCCATTCCCTGACTTCTGCCCTGATGGGGAAGGAAGTTCCTTTGGTGGATTTGCGGGAGGAATGCTTTCCCTTATTTCCGGGGGACCGTGTTTTGGTCGCCAGTGACGGAGTGGGGCCTTATCTGGATTCCCTGGGGCCGGCAGGGATGCGGTATTTGTCCATGCTTTCCGCGGAGGAACTGGTGCGTTCCGTGCTGGACGGCATTAACCGCGACGGCGCGCCCAATCAGGATAATGCCACATTGATTTGCGCGGAGATAGCAAGGGCTTGATCTGCATTAGTGCAGCAAGGAGGTAATCTGCGGACGGGCGATTTTTGAGATTTACATCCTCCGTCTGCCGGACGATGAATAAAACCCCGCATGCGTTTCAGGCATGCGGGGTTTTATTGAAATAGCCGGCGTATTTCCCGTTCAGGAATGGTATTCCTGAAGGGAACGGGGTGATACCTTCACGTGCTGGGCGGAGCGGATGCCCTCCACCGTGGCCCTGGCGGCTGCGATGGTAGTCATGTACGGAATTTTCTTCTGGATGGACTGCATGCGGATGAAGGAGTCGTCAATCATACTGGTGCGGTCCACCGGAGTGTTGATAATCAGGTCGATCTGCTTGTTCGTGATCATGTCGCCCAGGTTCGGGCGGCCTTCATGCAGCTTGTTGACCACTTCCGTTTCCACGCCCTGGCCGCGCAGGTATTCTGCGGTGCCGCCGGTGGAGACAATCGTAAAGCCCAGGGAAATCAGGTCCCGGGCGATGGGTTCGATGAACTTCTTATCCCGGTCGGAAACCGTGACGAGCACCTTGCCGGCGGTAGGCAGAATGCAGCCCGCAGCTTCCTGGGCCTTGTAGTAGGCCATGCCGAAGTTGTCCGCAATGCCCATGACTTCACCCGTGGCGCGCATTTCCGGCCCCAGTACGGGGTCCACTTCCGGGAACATGTTGAAGGGGAAGACAGCTTCCTTCACGCCGATGAAACGGCAGGCGCGCGACTTCAGGCCCAGCTCCTTGAGTTTCTTGCCCAGCATGATTTCCGTGGCGTAGCGCGCCAGGGAGATGCCCGTTACCTTGGAGACGATCGGCACCGTGCGGGAGGCGCGGGGATTGGCCTCAATGATGTAAACCTCATCGTTGCAGATGGCGAACTGCACGTTCAGAATGCCCTTTACCTGGAAGTCCTGGGCAATTTTGGCGGCATGTTCCTCAATGGTGCGGATGTGCTTGGGAGCGATTGTCACGGGGGGGATGGCGCAGGCGGAGTCGCCGGAATGGATGCCGGCCAGTTCAATGTGTTCCATGACCGTGGCTACAAAAGTATCCGTGCCGTCGGCCAGAGCATCCACTTCCGCCTCAATGGCATTGTCCAGAAAACGATCGATCAGCATGGGATATTCCGGGCTGACCTGGATGGCCTCCACGCCGTAGCGCTTCAGGTTTTCTTCATCGTAAATGACTTCCATGCCGCGGCCGCCCAGCACGAAGGAGGGGCGCACCATGACCGGGTAGCCGATGCGGCGCCCCAGTTCCACGGCTTCCTCCAGGGAACGGGCCGTGCCGCTTTCCGGCTGGCGGATATTCAGGGCGATCATGCGTTCACGGAAATATTCGCGGTCTTCCGCCAGACGGATGCCTTCCGGCTGGGTTCCCATGATTTTTACGCCGGCGTCTTTGAGGGCCTGGGCGATGTTAAGCGGGGTCTGGCCTCCGAACTGGACGATGACGCCTTCCGGCTTTTCTTTCTCGTAAATAGCCAGCACGTCTTCCACGGTCACGGGTTCAAAGTACAGCTTGTTGGCCGTGTCAAAGTCCGTAGAAACCGTTTCCGGGTTGCAGTTCACCATGATGGATTCATACCCGTGGTCGCGCAGGGTGAAGGCGGCATGCACGCAGGTATAGTCGAATTCGATGCCCTGGCCGATGCGGTTGGGACCGCCGCCCAGAATCATGATTTTCTTCTTGTCGTTCACGGGAACTTCGTCCGCCGCGCCGCTGTAAGTGGAGTAGTAGTATTCCGCGTGTTCCACGCCGCTGACGGGCACGATTCGGAAGGTGGCCGTGATGCCGTCTTTCTGCCGGCGGGCGCGGACGGCCTTTTCCGGCACCCCGAAAATCTGGGCCAGGTATTTGTCGGAAAAGCCCATTTCCTTGGCCTGGCGCAGGGTTTCCGCGGAAAGGGAATCCCAGTCCTGCCCATCCAGGGAAAAGTCAAAGTCCGCCAGTTCCTTCATCTGTTCAATGAAATACGGAGTGATGCGGGTCAGCTTCACGATTTCCTCCACGGCTACGCCGCGGCGCAGGAGTTCGTAAATCTGGAAGAAGCGTTCGCTGTTGCCGTACGTGATTTTTTCACGCAATTCCGGGGTGGAGAGGGCTTCCAGCTTTTTCACGCGGCCCAGGCCGGCGCGTCCGATTTCCAGAGAGCGCACGGCCTTCTGGAAAGCTTCCTTGAAATTCTGCCCGATGCTCATTACTTCTCCCACGGCTTTCATCTGGGTGCCCAGCTTGTCGGCTGCCTTGGGGAATTTTTCAAAGGCCCAGCGTGCGAACTTCACGACCACATAGTCGCCGTAAGGTTCGTATTTTTCCAGGGAGCCTTTGCGCCAGTAGGGAAGTTCGTCCATCGTGACGCCGGAGGCCAGCTTGGTGGAGACGGAGGCGATAGGGAAGCCGGTGGCCTTGGAAGCCAGGGCGGAGGAACGGGATGTACGGGGGTTGATTTCAATAACGATGATGCGGTTGTCCTCCCGGTTGTGGGCGAACTGCACGTTTGTGCCTCCCGTAACGCCGATGGCGTCCAGAATGCGGTAGGAATAATCCTGAAGTTTATCCTGCACTTCCTGCGGAACGGTTAGCATGGGAGCCACGCAGAAGCTGTCTCCGGTGTGCACGCCCATGGGATCCACGTTCTCAATAAAGCAAACAGTAATCTTTTGTCCCTTGGCGTCGCGGACGACTTCCAGTTCCAGTTCCTCCCATCCCAGCACGCATTCTTCCACCAGCACCTGGTTGATGAGGGAGGCGGCCAGGCCGCGGGGGACTACCTGGCGCAGTTCCTCCACGTTGTAAACGATGCCGCCGCCCGTGCCGCCCATGGTGTAGGCGGGGCGCAGCACGACGGGGTAGCCCAGTTCAGCGGCCACCTTTTCAGCTTCCTCCACGGAGTAGACGGGTTCGGACTTGGCGACCGGCACGCCGATCCTGTCCATGGTTTCCTTGAAAATGATGCGGTCTTCGCCGCGGGCGATGGCTTCCAGATCCACGCCGATGACTTCCACTCCGTACTGTTTCAGGATGCCTTCCTCATGCAGCTTGGAAGCCAGGTTCAGGGCCGTCTGGCCGCCTAGGTTGGGCAGCAGGGCATCCGGGCGTTCCTTCTCAATCACGGCCGTGATGCGGTCCACGGTCAGAGGCTCAATGTAGGTGTGGTCCGCCATGCCGGGGTCCGTCATGATGGTGGCGGGGTTGGAATTCACCAGAACGACGTCGTAACCTTCGGCGCGGAGGGCCTTGCAGGCCTGGGTGCCGGAGTAGTCGAACTCGCAGGCCTGGCCGATGATGATGGGGCCTGAGCCGATAATGAGGATTTTGCGGATATCTTCGCGTTTTGCCATGGTATGATGCCTCTATGTGGTCCGTGGTGGTTAAAAATAAATGCCGGAAACAAGGTCCGCCCAAGGTGCGTTGCCTCTCCGCTCCGCATACCCGGCGCGTGACCTGACGCACAGTACGGGACGCCGGGCGATAAGTCCAGACAAAACAACAGGAATTCCGGGGAAAAGGCTATGGCCTTCTTTCCTTTTCGTACAGTGCCGCACGCAATCCGCCCTTGATATTTTCCACCGTCCGTATACCCTGCGGAGCAAGGATGAGGAACGCCCTGACATTAATTTGCTGTCTTGGATTGCTGTGCTCCGCAGCATCGGCTGCGGACCTTTCTTCCACGGGGCGGGGGAGCGTTGTGCCTTCGGGGGCGGCTTCCTGGTACCAGGCCCTGCGGACCGGACTTTCCCAGTTCCGGAACGGCGGCGGCTACGAAACCAGCAGGGAAGCCATGCAGGCCCTTGCGGAGAAAGCCTGCCGCTGGGACCCCCGCACGCGCCGTCCCGTTTTTCTTCTCCGTAACGCCACGCCCTCCTTCTGTTCCTCCGCCTGCTACCTGCTCCTTTTAAAATCCCTGCAGATATGGGACTCTGCACAGCCGCGGCCCGTTATTTCCGAACGCGCGTGGCTGGCCCTCATCCCCCGCTTCGGCCAGCATGACGGGGAAGGGCCGTGGGGATGGGCGAACGCCAATGGCCCCGGCCTGGCCGTCCTGGTGTACAGGCTGGGAGCCGGCATCAACTTTGAGGACTGGAGGAAGGCCCGCCCCGGCGACTTCATGAAAATTTTCTGGACGGACCGCATCGGGCGCCGGGAATCCGGCCATCTGACCGTCCTGGTGAAGGATGGAGGAGACCAGGTAACGTTCTGGTCCTCCAACATTCCGGACGGTTACGGAGCCAGGACGGTGCCCAAATCCCGGATCAGGCGCGTCATTTTCACGCGCATCACCAGGCCGGAACAGTTCAACCTGGCCCCCTCCGTGGGAAGCCACCCGTGGCTGTCCTCCCTGCTTCGGCAGGAAGTGGGCATGAAGGAAGTGCGCAGGCATTCCGGCATGCAGACCCCCTGACCGTTTCCCGCCGTGAAAAAATGTTCCTTCCCTCCTTCCGTCACCCCGGACTGTTCCGTGCTGGTACTCGGTTCCCTGCCGGGAGACGAATCCCTGCGTCAGGCCCAGTATTACGCCCATCCCCGCAACGCGTTCTGGAAAATCATGGGGTCCCTTCTGGGGTTCGATCCCTCCCTGCCATATGGGGAACGCCTGTCCCTGCTCAATCGGGGCGGGGTGGGGCTGTGGGACGTGGTGGCCTCCGGCGTCAGGCCCGGCAGCCTGGACCAGCACATCTCCCAGGAACGGCCCAATGACATTGCGGCCCTGCTGGATCGCTTCCCGGGCATCGGCGTGGTCTGTTGCAACGGCACCGCTTCCCATAAATACCTTAAACGGTATTTTCCCGAACTGTTCCTTCAGGAAACGCTTTCCGTCATTCAAATGCCTTCCACCAGTCCGGCGGCGGCGCGGCTGACATATGAGCAGAAATTCCGCGCCTATGAGGAAATCATGGCGCCCCTTCTCCGGAAGGAAAGGGAAGAATAGAGACCTTCTGCGCCTTTTCCAATGCCGTGCGCGGCCCGACGGTAACAGGAGGGGTTGTTCGTCAGCAGGATCCGACGGCCGCCAGCAGGTGGACATCCAGGGCCAGGGCTTCGTGAATATTGAAATTCAAATCATCACGGAGCCTGTTGAGGGCCTCCATGCGCTTCAGTAATTCGTTCACGGGCATCTGGGCGGCCAGCGTGCGCACCTCCGGATGAATCGGAGCGACTTCCGGGGCTCCGGAGGCAATCAGGGCTGCCTGGCCGAACCAGCTGATGAGCAGTTCCAGGGCCTGATTGCGCTGTTCCAGATATTCCGTCTCTATCTGGGCGGCGTTCGCGTCCTTATTGCGGGCCTCCCAGTCGGAGGCGTCCGTACCCTGGGCTGCTTCCCTGGCTTCATCTTTCAGAGCCTGGTTCAGGTTTTTGGTGATGGCGGCCTTGGCCTCCGCCATGACGTCCATGAACCTGCTGCGGAAGGCCAGAGCGGCCAGGTCATTATTCAGATTGCGGCAGGTCTCCAGCCAGTGCGGGAGCAGGGCCTCCTGAATAGGAGTGAGCCTGAATTCTCCGGATTGCAGCAGATTGACGCGCACGCAGCGGGAAATAATTGTCTGGAGAAGCTGGTCCGGCTGGGAGGTGGACAAAATGAGCAGACACTGGCCGGGCGGTTCCTCCAGGGTTTTCAGGAAAGCGTTGGCGGCCTCGTCATTCATCCGCTCCGCATCCATGAACACGGCTATCTTCCATTTCCCCTCCGCCGCGCGCTGTTGCAAAAAGGGTTCCACGGCGCGGACATCATCCCGCAGGATGCGGCGCGACTTGGACTTGGGGCGCACCAGCCGGCAATACTCGTCCCTTACACTGTCCAGATGGTCTGCCCGGATGCCGTTTATCAGCTCCAGCAGTTGCAGGATCAGGCGGGAGGCTCCCTGGTGCTCGTCTCCCACGATGAGCAGGGCATGGGGAAGCCGGTTGCGGGAGAAGGCGGTGTGCAGCAGGTCGAACGCTTGGGATGCCGTAAATGCCATATGCTCCTATGAAAACATTTCGTTGCGTCAGGGCAACAGAAAAGATTGGTATATGTCGGATATTTCATGTACTAAGGGGGCCGGTTATGGAACAAAATGACATCTCATCCCGGATTGTCTTTGCCGACCGCGGCAAGGTGAATGTGGAAAAAGGCGTGGAATTCGCCCCCAAATTTGACCAGAACGGCCTGATTCCGGCCCTCGCCATGGACCATATTACCCATGAACCGCTGATGCTGGCCTATATGAATGCGGAATCCCTGCGCATGACCATGGAACTGGGGGAAGCCGTCTACTATTCCCGCAGCCGTCAGGAAATCTGGCATAAGGGCGCTACCAGCGGCCACGTGCAAAAAGTAAAGCAAATCCTGGTTGACTGTGACCAGGATGCCCTGATTGTGCTGGTGGACCAGTGCGGCGCCGGAGCCTGCCACACCGGGCACCACTCCTGCTTTTACCGTTCCGTTCCGTTCGGCGATGAACTGAAAGCCCAGCCCCAGGGGGGGGGCGTCACACTGCGTGAAGCGGACGGAGGCGTCGTTTTTGATGCCGAAGCCGTGTACGGCAAGGGCCATTAACTCCTTTTGCGCGTCAATCTGCGTTCGCCGGATTGACGCGCCCTCTTTTTCTGCTGTAAAATCATGA
>UMEZ01056324.1_pt1 | contig 60956 bp, 41 predicted proteins | sample 1964841 | NCBI WGS metagenome assembly UMEZ01 (sample SAMEA4836029, study PRJEB28245) | human gut metagenome | biome: gut microbiome; material: fecal sample | place: Denmark | collected 2008 | reverse complement strand
GATCCAGAATTTCAAAAGTATATGAGTGAAGAAGAAGATAAAAAGAAAATACAAAATAGTTTGCTTTCAGAGGCTAAAGAAGAAGGTATATCTCAAGTTGCTAAAAATTTATTATCGATGAATATGCCTATAGAAGACATATCAAAAGCAACAGGTTTATCAATAGAAAATTTAAATGAACTAAAAAAAGAACTGTAAGAACAATTTTTCTTACAGTTTTTATATACTATTTATTTTTTAATATATCTCTAATTTCTTCTAATAATACCTCTTCATTAGATTTTACTTTAACTTCTTCTTTCTTTTCTTCATGTTTAAATCTTTCAAATAATCTAACCATAATAAATATACAGAAAGCAACAATTAGAAAGTCAACAATTGATTGAATAAATGAACCATAATGAATAACCGCATCATTTATTCTAATTGTAAGTGCTGTAAAATCAAGCCCACCAAGTAATACTCCTATTACAGGCATTAATATATCATTAACAAGACTTGTTACTATTTTACCAAAAGCACCACCTACAATAACACCAACAGCCATATCAACTACGTTACCTCTTGATATAAATTTTTTAAATTCACTAAGTTCTGTTGTTACTGCTTTTTTTGCATCTATTTTTTCCTTTTTCATAATTATTCCTCCTAAAAATATTATAGCATAAAAAAATTCTTACAACTGTAAGAACTTTTACTTTTTTATTTTTCATCTAACTCTGCTTGTGCTTCTAATGCTTCTAAAAATGATAATTTCGCTTCACTCGCAAGAGTTAATGCAAGAGCAATACAATCAGATGTATATTCAAGTCTATTATCAATATACTTTTCTAATTTTTCTTTGTCTCTAGCTTCTCTTTTATCTTCTAATTTTTCTTTTGCTTCATTAATACTATCTTCAATTTTACTTAAATGCTTTGAAAAAACTTTTTTAGTATCAGATTTTTTCTTATTTAATTCTTCCTTTGCTTCATCAAGATTCTTTTTAGTTTCTTCAATTTTATCATCTAATTCATCTTTAGCATACATGCCTTTTATAACCATAGTATCTGTTGAATCTTTTAACTTTTCATTTATTTTATTTAATTCATCATTTATTTTATTTAATTTTTCTTCTAATTCTTTATTTTTCATTTTTTATCTTCCTTTCTTTTATATAATGTAAAATATTTAAAAATTTATTCACTATATTTTGTACCACATCCTTTTACCCTACAATTCAATTATAAAATCTATAATATAATTTTTAAAATGCATAAAAAAACAAGTGTCATTATTTTTGACACTTGCCATATTTTGTCATATTTACATAATTACTTATATTACCGTCTAATAATATTTTTACTTTATTTACTAATGAATCTATATCATCATACATACCAAGTTCTATCCAGTTAATAATTAATGCACCAAGCGCCCCTGAATAAAATAAGCATAAAAAATCTTTATCTTCTTCTTTAATATTTGTATTTTTACTTTTTTCATCAATTACCTTTTCAATTATAGGTTTTGATTGCCTTAATATAAAATGAATTAAATAATTTTGTGCTTCACAATTATAAATATTTAATACCATCTGTTTATTCTCAATGAAATACTTAAATATTTCTTTATATTTTTCTGTCCAATCATCATCATTTTCTATTTTTAAAATAACTTCATTTAAATATATCCATTTTATTAAATCATATTTATCCTTAAAATGATTATAAAATGTTTGTCTTTTAAGTCCACATTTATCAGTTATTTCTTTTACTGTTATATCAGATACATTCTTTTTACTAGCAAGTTCTTTAAAAGAATCTATTATAACTTTTTTCGTTATTTCCACTAAATAATCACCTCTATTTTTAATAATTATAACATAAGTTAATTATTATAAAGATATATTATTTATAACATATTCAAAATTATTACTTGTATCTATAAATGTAAAATTATATTTGTCACATTCTTGTTTAATAATATTGCTTATTTCCTTTAATTTATTTATTATTACCTTTAACTCACCATCACTCTTTTTTGTAGTCCATCCATTGATATCATATTTTCTAATATTCTTAATTTTTTCATCTACATCAATATTAGGATACCCAACAAAAATTATTTTCCATTTATTTAAATCTAATTTATTTACTATATCATGTGGATATATATGAGCGCAATCAATAATAAATTTTTCATCTGTATCATTAATAATATCCGTTATTGTTTTAAAAAGTGTACATAATATTATACTTGTATCATTAATTATTACATCACTTTTTACTCCCCATTCTGGATAATTTCTCTTCATAGAGGTAGTTATATAATCAAATGGAATGTGGTTATATTTTTCCTCTTCACAAATTTTCTCACACATTGTTGATTTACCTGATTTTGCAACTCCCGCAATTAATAAATTTTTCATAATTCTCCTTTTAATACAAAAACTATCAATTAAAATGGTTCTTCAACTGCAAATTCAATTGGTTTTTGATCTAATAATTTCAATTGATTTTCAGATAAATATTTTTTATCAATTACTACACTTAATACAAATTCATCAAAAAAATTATCATTCATAATATAATATCCATTTACTTTTTCTTTATCTCCATAACTATCTTCTACCTTCCATCTTTGTGGCTTATCATCCACTAAATTAACACCAGTAAAAGACATAATATGATGCATGCTTATATCATATAAATTTAATGATTCTTCTTTTGATAACCTTTTCATTTTTAGTGTATCTTCATAATTATATAATCTAATGTCTAACACGCCTGATTTCTTATCTCTAAATTTTAAAATATGCGCTCCCATATATACAGGTATATTATCCTTTAATTGTTTTATAGTTAATTCTTTTAAGTCTTCAATTGGTAAATTTAAATATTTAACATAAGATTTTTCATAAATATTACCTAAATATTTTTTTTGATAAATTTTATAATATTCCTTGTTATACATAGGTGTATTTCCTATTGTTACAAAATTTTCTAATTTCAAATCTAAAAATTTATTTTTAAATTCAATAGGTGTCAAATTTTTTATTCTCTTATAATTACCATCTTTATCCTTATATTCAAAATCAAATTTTGTTAAAGGTTCTCCATATATTTTACATAATAAAGTATAATTTTCTTGTAAAAATTTATCTTTTTCTTTTCTTAATGAATTTATATCTACTTTACTTTTCTTTAATTCTATTAATTTTAAAACATCTTTTTTTATTTTTTCAGTATATAAATATTCTACTCTTTGTACAGCAGTACTTTCAACTGCATCAAAATTATAAGAATAAGGAATTATACCATATTTATTTACTATAGATACAAACATATCCCAGTAACCGCCTTCTGAAACACAAAATTTTAATACTTCATTTTTACATAAATAATCAAATTCTGTATTTTCTAAATTTATTACATTTTCATATACATTATTTGATTTTTCCAATTTATCATAAAATGAAATATGATTACTAGATAATTCTAAATCCATAACATTCATATCTAAATTTTTTGCAATATTATATTTTATTAAATTTAGTCCTCCAAAAATCCAACATTTCCAACTATCTTTTTGATCATATCTTTTACTTTCTGGTAATTCAACATTAAAAATTGGTTGATTTTCTATTATAATATCTCTATTAATACATGCATTTTCTAAACCATTGTTTGTTATTGCATTTTCTATTATCTTATTTGTTTTTTCTGAATTATAAACTTTTCTAAAATTTTCAAGTTGTTCCAATGATATCTGATCTTCCATAAATAAACCTCCTCGTTTCTATATAATTATTGTATCATAATATCATATTTCTATCTACTCTCCATAGTATTTTTAAAATCATTTAACCAAATCAATTTACAACTTACAATTTTTATAAAGAAAAAAGTTCATAATATTAATTATCATGAACTCTAACTGGATTCACACAATAGTGTGAACAAATTTCTTAAATTGGACAATAAACTAATGAGTTTTGCACCCAAGTAACAAAAGTATTTAATAATACTTGGTAAGTTAATCATAACATATTTTTTATGTTGTAAATTAAAAATCACCATAATTTCTTACAAAACTTTTTTCAATTAGAATTGATAGTTTATTAAAATTCTCTAACGTTCCCTTAGAAATTAATGATTTAACTTTTTTCTTTTGAACTTACTCTCTATCTACTCATTCTTCACTCATAAAATATATTCTTTCAAATATATTCTACTTATTTACCATTCCAATGTTTTCCCAAAGTTAAAGATAATTTTTTAACTTGTTCTTTAGATTTTTCTGAAGCTCTTTCTTCATCATATAAGAAACTCCATTCGGTCTCATCTTGACAGTATTTAGAACGATCAAATATATCCCTAAATTGAGTTATATTTTCAATTGGTATATATCCAAACATTGTTCTTAAACATATTCCTCTTGTAAATTTTGAATCCGGTTGAAAATGAAAATTCATAATAGGAATTTTAGTCCCACCAACTTCGGCAAATTCACCATCAAAAGTAGATTTGTGGTCAGGATTATATGGAACATCAATTGCGCCGCATCTATCATATAAATCTTTTTCATTATATTTAAACATAATAAACCCTCCTTAAAACACAATTATTATACCATATTTTTGTTTTTTAGGTATTTATTGATAATAATATTAAAGTTTCTTTATCAAATCTGTTATCTTTTCTATTAGAAATCATTTGCAATATATTATTATTTAATCTTTACAAATTAGGTTATTAACATTTAAATCAATTTGTTTTATCATATAGAACTTACGCATATTTTGCAAATAAAAAAAATCCATAATACCAAGTATTACGAATTTTTTTCACTTAACACACAATAGTGTGAGTAAATTTCTTAAATGGGGCGAAATAAGGGAGTCGAACCCTTGCATAACAGAGCCACAATCTGCCGTGTTAACCACTTCACCAATTCCGCCATAAAAATTACTCTATTAATATAACATATAATTTATTAAATAACAAGTATTTAAAAGAAAAAAGTGTTCAAATTAGTAATGGTGATAAATATGTTTGATAATTATATAATAAAAAATGAAACACTTTATATAGATTTAAATATTAATTATGACTTTGGAAATTTTAAAAATACTAAAACAAGTTTTAAAAAAGAACTAAAGAAATTTTTAAATAGTTTAAAAATAAATTTTAATAAAATTGTTCTTACATGTTCTGGAGTAATAATTGGAAGTATTATACTAACAAATAATAATTTTAATGATGACGTATCTATGAAATATGTTCCGAATATTGATACAAGTATACCATATATTGCACATAGTGATAATGAAGAAAAAACAGATGACAATATAATAGTAAATAATGATGTAAACGAAACTAAGGAAAATGTAAATAATAGTCAAAATATTAGTAAGAATGTAGAAAAGTCTGTAAATACAGAGCATACTAATACAGATAATACAAGCGTTAATAACACAACCAACTCTAGTGTGTCAGAAATTGCCGTTTATAGGTCAAATGGAAGCGTAATTAACCTTAATATGACTGATTATTTAATAGGAGTTGTATCATCTGAGATGCCTGCATCATTTAATTTAGAAGCATTAAAGGCACAAAGTGTACTTGCTAGAACATATGCATTAAAAGCAAAACAAACTGGAAAAAAATTAACAGATACAGTAAGTACTCAAAGTTATATTGACATAGATCAAATGAAAAATAAATGGGGAAATAGTTTTAATACATATTATAATAAAATTAAAAATGCTGTGGAAAATACAAATGGAGAATATTTAAGCTATAATGAAAATTATATTGAAGCATTATATCACTCTACAAATAATGGTAAAACAGAATCATCACTTGATGTATTTGGAAATTATTATCCATACCTTGTTTCAGTATCATCAGAATATGATAAAAATGCATCAAGTTATTTAAGAACAATAAGTATGCCACTTGATACAATATCAAATAAACTTGGATTAAGTTTAAATAATGATTCTGTAATAAGTATTATTAGTTATACAGATGGAGGTAACATAAAAGAAATTAATATTAATGGAAATAATTTTTCTGGTAAAAAAGTAAGAGAACTATTAGGTCTTAGGAGTGCAGACTTCGATATTAGTATTAGTGATAATAATGCAAATATTACAACTAGAGGATATGGTCATGGTGTAGGTATGAGCCAATATGGCGCAAATGGTATGGCAAATGCGGGATATAGTTATAAAGATATTTTATCTCATTATTATCCTGGAACAACACTTACAAAATAAAAAAGACATAAAACTTATTTACGTTTTATGTCATTAGTATATGCATATAATTGTTTTACTTCTTTTATAGTAAGTTTTCTAAATTCACCAGATGATAAACCTTGAAGAGTTAAAAATGCGATTGATTCTCTTTTTAATTTAATAACATTATATCCAGCACTTTCAAATATTCTCTTAACCTCATGATTTCTTCCATCATGAATAGTTATTTCTACAATACATGTATTACTCTTTTTATCAGCACTTTTTAATTTTACTCTATCAGGAGTACATTTAATACCATCTATTACTACTCCACTTTTTATTTTTTTAATTGAATAACCATCTATAATTCCTTCTAGTTTTGCAATATAAACCTTAGGAATTTTATTTTTTGGATGAAGCATCATATTAGCAAATTCTCCATCATTAGTTAAAAGTATAATACCTGTTGTATCATAATCAAGTCTTCCAACTGGATAAAGTCTTTTATTTGAGCTAAAGAAATCTACTACTGTTTTTCTTCCCTTATCATCTTTTGTAGATGATATTACTCCCCTTGGCTTATATAAAATATAATACTCTTTATCTTGCTTTGATATAGCATTTCCGTCTACAATAATTTCTTCATTACCTTCTACTTTTGATCCTAATTCAGTAATTCTCTCACCATTAACAAATACTTTTCCCTTTACTATATATTCTTCTGCTTTTCTTCTAGAACAAAAACCTGAATCAGCAATTGCCTTTTGTAATCTAACCATAAGAATTCCTCCTTGCTAAAAAAGTATACCATGAATAGATAAAATTAGCAAATGTTACACAAAAAAAGTTATCCACTTTAATAGAATAACTTTTATCTTACATATATTGGTTCTTTATGAACACTATTATTTTTATAAAATACTTCAATATAACCAACTGAACCATCAGTTTTATCTTTTTTATTATACATAATTACAGTAGTATTAATATTATCTCTTTCATTATTTTGCATTAGATAATAATAATTACTTTTTACATATAGATTTTTATATTTCTTAGACTTTATCCTTATTTTATCCTTATTTATAATCAAATAATTACTATAATTAGCAAACCCATATTCATATAATTTTTTATGTGTATTAAAATCATCCCTATCATTAAATGTAACCGCAATTAAATTAACATCTCTTTTAGTTGCACTTGTTACAAGTGTTCTTTTAGCTTTTACTGTATAACCTGTTTTACCACCTGTTGCATATTTATATGAAAATAATAACTTATTTTTATTGGTCCAAGAATATACATTTGCATTTGTCTCAACCATTATTTTTTTAGTACTATCTATTTCTTTAAAATCATATAAATTATTCGCATATTTCATTAGAAGTGCCATATCATAACAAGTTGAATAATTACCAGTCTCATCATCATCAAGACCAGATGGATTATTAAATACAGTATTTTTCATACCAATTTTCCCTGCTTTTTCATTCATTTTATTAACAAATTTATCATGCCCACCCAAATAATCTTCAATAGCAAGTGCAGCATCATTTCCACTTCTAAGAAGTAGTCCATATACTAAATTTCTAAGGCTTATTTTTTCTCCTTCTTTAATATATATACCAGAACCATGTGATTTTAATATACTTTCATTAATAGTAACCATATTATCTAGTTTACCAGATTCAATTGCAAGTACTGCCGTCATTATTTTTGTAGTACTCGCAATTAAATGTTTTTCGTTAATATTTTTAGAAAACAATATCCTACCAGAATCCTGATCAATTAGTATAGCATTATTACTTGGTACTGATATAGCAAAACAAGTATTTAAGCCTATAAAAAATGTAATTAAAAAAACTATAAATTTCTTCATATTTATACCTCTAATAAACTATATGAAAAAAAGACTATAAATAGTCTTATGAAGTATATATTCCATGTAATTTTTCAATATCACTATTGCTTAATTGGTCTAATTGCCATTCACCATTTACTTTTGTTAAAGTAAATTCAATAGTATATTTTACTGTATCAGTTACTTTTTCCATTTCAGATATTTTATATTCCATAAATTTATCTTCATCATAATCAGTGTTAGTAGCACTAGCGCCATCTGATTTTTCATTAGTAGTTACAGTATCTTCTTCTTCTTTAGCAGTTGTTTTATCTTCTTTTTTAAATTCATCTGGATGTGAATTTAAATATTCATTTGCTTTTCTAATAGCTGATCCATAATCATATACTGTTATTTCTGCTTCTACAACAGCATTATTATCCTCTATTATTTCATCTTTAATCTCATATTTCATATTCTTATATTGTTTTGTCATAAGAGTTTTATATCTTTCTTGATGATCTGCTACTTTAATATCAGTTTTAATTGTATCAACTAATTCTTCTATAATATCAGAATTTTCATTTTTATATTTATCTAAAAATTCTGATACCTTTTGTTTTGGTGTAGTAGCAGCACCTAATGTACATGCAGATAAAAGAATTACAAATAATGCTAAAAATATTTTTTTCATATAAATCCTCCTTCTTTTTATATTTTGATTAAAATTAAAATTTTTATTCAAAAAAATAAAAAAATGAGTAATTATTTTTTACTCATTTTTTTGTTTAAAATTAATAATCCGATTATTGCTGCTACTATAACAGTAATAATTAATCCATATTTTATAACTGTTTGTCCAGTTGATATATTAATAACAAGTTCTGCTTGTGAATCTGCGCCTTCACCTTTAGTTATTTTTTTGTTAATAATAGTTGTATTACCACTAACATATCCTTCAGAGTTTACTACAAATTCTGCAGATGTATCTGCGACAGAACCAAGTTCAAATCCTTCTGGAGCTTCTATTTCAACGATTCTATATCTACCTTGAGTATTAACATCAACGAAACATGTTTGTCCATCAGATATAGGTGAGAATGTATAAATATCACTCTTTCCAGTTGAATCAAATGAATATTTTTTCTTATCAGATAAGTATGTTAATGGTGTATCAACATATTTATCAGTTTTTTCATCATATGATTGAATTTTAAATGTACCACTGTTTAAGTAATTTCCATCTTCATCAATCTTATAGAAACAAAACTCACCTTTTGCATTTGTCCAAGAATAAATTTCTTTAAACGGAACAGTTGTCCATTTTTTCTCATCTGGTCTTTTAAATAATGTATAAGTTTTTGTTCTAGTTGATTTTACTTGTAATTGAACCCATTTTACAGATTCATCAATTATATAATTTGCAACTGTTGCAGTTTCTTCTATCCAATATGTTCCAACAGGTAAAGAATCTATTTCAATTCTACCTTTTCCATTTGTAACTATATCTGTTACTTGTGTATCATTACTATCTACTTTTATATATGAATATACACCAGAATATTTGTTTACTTTCCATAATGATATAGCAGTTTTTTTATCACTCTTATATAATTTAAATTTAACTCCAACTAGTTTTTCATTATCCGTACCAGTTTTTTCTATTTTAAATGATGTTTTATAGTTAGATACAGTTATTGTTGCACTAGATGAACGTTCATATGCTTTTTTAGTATAATTGTATACATACAATACACCTTTTGAAATTTTAAATGCTGTCTTTCTATCACTCTCAGCTGATGCTAATTTATAAGGTTCAGGTACAGCTGTTTCGACTAAATAATATTTACCATCTGGTAAACCAGCTATTGAATATGTACTTAAATCAGTTTCTTTTAAACTTGTACGTTTTCCAGAAGATTCATACTTAAAGTAATAACTATTTCCTGACTTATATCTATTAAATTTTAATGCTTTATCATTACTATCATGTATTTCAAATGTAGCACCTTTAACAGCAGATTTGTTTTGACCATCAATTTTACTAATTTTAATACGTTTTGACTTATTATAAACATTCAATATAGCAAGTGTTGTATTGTTATTAGAATATGAGACAATATTAGGCTTTGAAACACTTTCTATTTTAGTTTTTCCATATTTATCAATTGAAACTTTAAATGAAAAACCACCAATAGAATCATGTCCTTGAGGAGTTTGTGTTTCCTTAACAATATATGTACCAGTTCTTCTTAATGTAATTTCACCAGATTCAGCTTTTTTTGTTAAATCTACAGATGCTACCTTTTCTGTTTCAGCACATCCTGATTTATAACATTTATATATTTCAAATTTAGAACCAAGAATATTATTTTTATTTTCATCCTTTTTTATTAATTTAATTTTACCAACTTCAGTTTTAACTTTAAACTGAGCTTTTTTTTCTACTTTATAATCACCCATAACAACATCTTGATATCCAGCTTTACCAAAGCTATACCATCTGAATGATGCTGCGTGTTCAGCTGTTGTACCTCTAACAAGGGTTAAATTTATATTCACATCACTAAGAACTTTTGTTGAATAAATTTTAACATTGTCCTTTGAATCTTTTTTAGATACACTTATTCCAACTTTTTTTTGATGTTCTGTTAATTGAACATTATAATCACCAACATAAATGCTTTCTGAAACGAATTTATTACCATCCCAATGCATTACATAAGTTTTACCATTTGATGATGGTTTTGCTGTATCTGTTAATTTTTTTGCATTTTCAAGTATTTCCTTGTAAAATTGCAATAACTCACCATCTTTTTTTACATAAGAATATGTATTATTTGAAAGAGAATTAGGTTTTTCGTTATAATTACTTCTTGCTTCTTCCATTACTTCCCAAACAAGAATCTGTGTAGCAAGAATTTTCTTACAAACTTTATTGTTTTTACATGATGTCGTACCATATTCACCTTGTATTTTAACAAGTAAATCACCATTAAAATTTGATTTACCATCTGTTCTAGTTTTTTGATATCCACTAGCAAGAATATTTTTTAGTAATTCCTGTCTTTCTGCTGATAGAGTATTTCCATTACCTGTTTTTAATTTACTAAAATCAGTTACTTTAGTCATACCATCATTTTTCCAATCAACTGCTTTACCGGCATGAAGACAATAACCAATATATACATTATTACCATCTTGTACTTCATGAAAATTAAATCTATAATTACTAGAAAAGTCATGATTTTGTTTTGAACTAATATTATAATAAAGATCATTTTTATTTGATGCTAACGAAACAAATCCAGGATATCCTTTAGCTTTATAATCATCACCTAAATAAACTCTATATGTATGATATGTAGCAGCTGATACATTCTTAAGAGGGAAAAGAATTAATATAAGAAGTATTAAAACTGCAATTCTTAATTTTTTATTCATTTTATTCACCCTCCCCAGTATTTCCAGTATCAGAATCTATATCACTATTATCTTCAGTATCAGAACTAAAATCATTTTCATCTTTTACATCTGTTAAGTCTGACACAACAGATTGTACTTGTAAATCATTTACTGAAACAAAGTTTACATATGATCCACCACTATCTGTAACAAGATTAAGTGCAATAGTTATATAATATTTTTCTCCAGGCATTAAAAGTGTTGAATCAAAATTTGAATAATATAATAAACCATCATTTTCATACCAACCATCATTTTCTGCCAAGTTTGGATCAAATGTCATACCATCAGGTATAGATTCAATTATATTTCCAACAGTACCTGGGAAATATTTTGTATTTTCAAGCTCAATTGTATACACAACTTTAAACGATGTATTTTTTAAATTTTTAAGATCAAGTCTAACTTGTTTTTTACGATCATAATCATGTGACTCAACACCTTTATTAGATGTTACAGTTACATTTGTTATATATTTATTAACTGAAACATCAAATACTTGTCTGACTCTTAATCCTAAATCAATATTAGATGAATTAATTCTATTATTATCAAGAGTAATTATATTTGATACTGCTGCACATGTTCCACTCATCATTTCAGCATCTGAATCAATTGTTGATGTATCACCTTTAGTATTATCTACTTTATTCTTTTCTGTTGTCGTATATTTATCACAATCAAATGTGTATTTTACATAATAATTTCCGGATTTTAATCCACTAAAGCTATATCTACCATTACTATCAGTTGTTGTCTCAGCAACTTTTTCATCTGTATCAGATATAACAGTAAGTGGTTTTTTTGAATCTTCTATTTTTGCAGTTGTTCTATATAAATCAACTGCTATATCTTTAACTCTATCATCTGTATCAGTACTAAATCCATCATAATCAGCATCTACAAATGCAAATCCTGAAATAGTTCTATTATATACAGATGATGATGTTACGTTTGAGCTATAAACATTCAATCCTGTTGATGTTGTTTTACAATCATCATCAGAACATACTTGTCCATTTTTATGTAATGCATAGAAGTTATTATAATAAATATCTGCTTCTTTATTTCCTTTTGTAGTAAATTTCAAATTAATACCACTATTTCCTGCAAAATAAGCACCTGATGCAATTTCACTTGTAGAAACAATCTTTATTACTGTTATTCCTGATGCAGCAGCATTATAACTTTTCCATTCAGCCCAATTTACATTACCTGAACCAATTTCATTATTCAAAATTGTTTTTGCTGAATCTTTTGTATAATATACTTTATATCCTGTTGGTAAAGTACCATCAATTGCTGTACTTATTGTTCCATTATATTTTGATCCAGATTCTTCACCTAAAGAATCGCCATCAAATGGTAATATGTATAATAATTCTACATTAGCATTTGAATCAGATAAATTAGTTGCTTTCATATTATATGTAAAGCTTCCATTTGCATCAATATATGTTGGATTTGTTACTCCAAGTAATCCAATTACATTAGTATTACGAATTGAAATATCTTTAGATGCAATTCTTGTTGCTTCTGGATTATTAATATCATATTCTGTTCCATTAATTTTTACTTTTCCATAAACTCTAGCATATATTACAGAATTTGAATTATCTTTTGTATCAACAGATACATTAGCATGTAATTTAAGTGCTGGTACTGTTCCAGCTGTTGATTCACCATCACTCTTAATATCATCTTCTGTATATGTGTATGTATAAACATAATAACCTACGCCATCCATTGCTTCTTCTCTAACAGAAGAATAAGTTTTATCACCAGATTGAACATCAAGTGTAAGTGTTTTAGGTAAATATACATCTAAATTTACTTTACTTGCATTTATTCCTACTTGTGAAGAATATACAATAGGATTTATTGTTATTGTTACTGGGTCATTTTGACCAGCATATATAGTTTTATCACTAACATCATATTTATCTGCAACATCTATTTTTTCAATTTTTCCTTTAGCAGTTGTAACAAGAATACTATTACCATCTTGTGTATTATTAGTGCTTCCTGTTATTACACTACCATTATATCCCATCTTAGTATATGATATATCTTGAGATTGATTTGCTACATTTACAGGTAAGCCTTGTAATGGATTTGACATATAAAATTCTGTTCCATTAAAATTAGTTACCCCTCTTGAAGTTATTTGATATGTTTTACCACTTAAATTAATATTTGGTTTAACTTTTGCCTTAAAATCCATTGTTATAGTTGATTTTTCTTTATAATCACTTGTAACATTTAATTTTACTGCGATGATTTTATCAAGGCTTTCCTCAGGTATTTCATTTAACGTTGAATACTCTTTTACACTACTATTAGCTTCAATACAAGGTCCACCATAATAATTCATTAATCTATTTTTTAATTCATCACCTGTAAGAGATGATACTGAACAATATGTTGGTGCGCCTGATTTTAAACCAAAATAATTAAGATTCCATTCTCCAACTACATATTTTACATTATAATCAGTATTTTCTTTTAAGCCTGTTGTTTCTCCATCAAATTTTATTGTGTAATCTTTACCAGAACCTTCTGATATATCAATAATTTTTATTGCATCACTATCAATTTTCAAATAATTAGTAAATCCTGATAAAGTATCTCCAATTCTTGAACCATAATTAATTGTATTCTCTATAACAAAATCTTCACCATAATTATATACAGCACTGTTTGCTTCAACAAGTTCTGTATCAATTGTAGAATTTCTAAAATCTACTTTTGATTGATAATTACCAACTACTGGTACATAACTATCAATAATATTTGCATTGCCACTAGCATCTGAAATTCCATTTCCAGCTATACCAAAGTTATAAGTTATATTTTCTTTTGAAGATCCTGTTCTACTTGTATTTACAGTTAAAGTTTTAGAAGAAATATATTTTACATTTTTAGGATTATCAGTTGTTCCAATATTTATTGTATCATCATGATAAGATAATCCTGTATAAGTTATTGTGCATCCATTATCGGTTTTTGTTGCTGAACTTGTTCCGTTATTCTGTGAATATGCTGATGGCATATTTTCTATAGAATCCCCAGATTTATAATCTGAAATAGTATAACCATCAACTGTAGATATTCCAGTTGGATTTGCTATAACATTTAAATCAAGTGATATATTATCTGGAATTTGTGCTCCTTTTATACCTTTATTGTTATCAGAAGGTATATATAAAACTACACCTAATGAAACTGTTGGGTTATCTCTACCATTTTTATGACTTGAACTACCTGGATAAAGTTTAGCAGCCCAAGAATCTTTACCAGATACCTTTATTGATGTAACACCACTCATTGATCCACTATTTGATAAATCAGTACTATCAGAATAATCACTAAAGCTTTTATCTGTTGCTTCTCTTACTCTAATAATTGGTTGAATATCTGAACCATTTTTCATATTAATGTCATATATTAAAACATTTGCTATGTCAATATTATCAATAAGTTCCTTACCTGGTTCAGTAAATTTATAATAATTATAATTAACTCCGTTTATAGTTACCTTAGTACTTGTTCCACCAATTGGATTAGACAAATCACCAGTTGCTACTTTTGCATTTACACTTTCTGGTAATAAAACATCAATTACAATACTACGTTGTATACCACTTGTTTTTTTATCTTCAGGAAGTGTTGATGATTGTTTATATGCTAATTTACCTTTAATAGCATATGTAATTGCATCAAAGTTTCTTACAATACCATTTGACTCACCATTATCATTTCCAGGGTTATTGTCAGAATCAAATGGTGCTGTTCCGTCTTTAATTGTTACACTAGGATTTATTACTTCTATTTGATTTTCATACTCATCACTTTCAGCAGATACAAACATATATATACCAAAAGATAGTAATAAAAACACCACTACTCCTATTATTATTTTGTATTTAAATAAAAAATCTTTAACCGTACTCATAACAAGACCTCCATATTATTCTATACATACTAATTAAACCATTTTTTTGAAAGAAAATCAATAAATTTAAAAAAAATTATGAGTTATTGCTCATAATTTTCTTATTTTCAATAAGTCCAATCAAATTTTTAAGTTTAATAAATTTATTATCATTATTTTTAGTTATATTTATAAGCTTACTATATACCTTTTCTATATCATCACATTTCTCATTATATATTTCATAAAATATATATTTTAACTTAGAATTTTCATTATTTTTATTCATTTTTTCTAAAGATTTCACTAGATATTTACTCATTTCTCTTTCATATCTTGTAGAAGACACAATATTTATACTTTTTTTAGATTTTAACTTATAATCCAAAATAGTATACTTTATAAGTTTAGCGCATTCTATTACTTCATCTTCTTCATCAATACTTAAATTACTTTTCATATAACTTAATCCACTAGCATCAAATTCTACTGCAATACTAGATTCTTCACTAGAAAATATACATGCATATCTAATTATATTTACAGCATTTGGTGCATACACTTCTGTTTTATCTTCAATTTGTTTTAAAAAATTCTTATTAACAATAATATCCCCATATTTAATATTAACTATATCTTCAGTACTTGCCTTAAACATTGGTATTTTTAAAATAAATTCAGCGTCATCTTCTTCTTTCCATTCATAAAATTCATAAAGATTATTTTTATTAAAATTAAGTGTAATATCATAAATATAATTCATTGTTTTTTCCTCCTATAAATGAACTTAAAATCATAAAAATTACTCCAAAAATAAAATTCAAACATTCTATACGTCTAATAATAAAGTTAACATATTCAAAAAAATTATACCCTATACTTAATAAATTTAAATATATTATTATATATGATAAACCAATTACGCTAAGTCCAAAACCAAATAAAAAAATTAAAAATTTGAATGACATTTTTTGTTCACCTATATTATTCTATTTATTATTTTTAAATTTTATTATATAATTATAATGAGGTGAAGAAAATGTTAATATTAAAATATTTAATTCTGGGGATAATACAAGGATTTACAGAACCACTTCCTATTTCATCTAGTGGACATTTAAGAATATTTAAATCTCTATTTAATAGTGAAGTATTAAGTGATATGAATTTTGAAATCGTTGTTAATTTTGGTTCACTTATTGCAATTTTAATCCTATATAGAAAGGAAATAGCAAGTATTATTAAAGATTTCTTTATGTTTATTAAAACTAAAGAAAAAAAATATAGCGTTAATTATAAATATGCTTGGCTTATAGTAGTTGGAACAATTCCAGCAGCACTTTTAGGATTATTTGTAAAAGATTTTATAGAAGAATACTTTACTACTAAACTTGTTGGACTTATGCTTATAGTTACTTCTATATTATTATTTATGATAAAAGACATAAAAGGAAAAAAAGAAAAGAAAGATATGACTTATTTAGATGCACTTAAAATTGGACTTTTCCAAGTAGTTGCTTTACTTCCTGGAATAAGTAGAAGTGGTGCGACAGTTGTAGGTGGTATGAAATCTAATCTAACTAGAGAAACAGCACTTAATTATTCATTTATGCTTTATATTCCAATAAGTGTTGCAAGTATGGTACTTGGAGTTAAAGATTTAATAACTGCAGGTAATATCGGAACACTTGCTATTCCATATTTAATAAGTATGATAGCAGCTGGTATAGTTACATATTATGCAGCCAAATTATTTATAGATATTATGAAGAAAGGTAAATTAATATACTTCTCAATATACTGCTTTATAGTAGGACTTGTAGTATTTATAATATTTTAATTAAACTACCAATTGGTAGTTTTTTTATTGTCTAAAAATAGAAAAAGAAACCAATTTTTGGTTTCTTTTTCTGATTATTGATGCCAACATTTTCTATTTCTAGTTCCTGTTTTTTCACAACTATATGAAGATGTAACATTATATTGACATAAACAATCACCATTTGATAATGAATTAACACATTTTCCTTTATAATTTACCGTGCAACTAGATGGTGGTGTATTTACTTGTTTAGTTTCTGTTTTTGTGCATGTGTCTGTATAAGTATATTCTTCTGTACCACAAATATCAACATTTTCACCCCATGTATATGTTTTCTTATCACTTGATGTATTGCCTGCAGCATCTTTACATTGTACTGTTACCGGTGAATCTGAACTAGTTACAGTTTTTTTAAATGTATCAGATAATGTCTTTTTTCCAAATGATCCAAATCCTGACACTGTATCTGTACATTTATATGTTATTGTTGTCGATGATTCAAATCTTGGTGAAAGTGATGATGACACAAGTGTAGGTGCTCCTAAATCAATATATATTCTTATATTTTTAGTTACTGTATTACCAGCATTATCTGTAACTTTTATTCTAACATATCTGTTACCAGATGAACCTACTGCTTTTCCCTTATCCGACGTTATATTATATACTGGATCAACCAATGTTGATGCTCCAGTTACAGATGAACCTGTATCTACTATTCCACCTTTATTTACTTGCAATGTCATTGATTTTATACCAGACATCGAATCTGTTGTTCCTGTCAAATCAAAATAATGTCTATAGTTAGTCCATGAATTAATTGGTGTATTATCTGCTTCTATAACTTTTAAAGCACTACCCACCTTATTTCCATCTGCATCTGCTTTATACATTTTTAATGTTACTGATGGATCAGTTTTATCAATGTACGCTTTTATATTAATAACTCTTGTATTACCAATTTTATCCTTTAATGTTATTTTGCTGTATCTAGCACCTTCACGCTCTAAATATATGTCAAATGCATAAGTATGTGATGTAGTACCAACAATAGTAGTACTCATAGTCTTATTTCCTGCTGCATTTCTTTCCCATTCCATTGATGCAAGCCCCGATTGAGTTTCAGTAACTTCAACCGTAAAGTAATAATAATAATTTTTCCAATCAATCGTCAAATCTTTATTTGTAGAACTTGCAATTGCTTTGTCACCAGGTTCACGTTTGCCATTACTATCATACATTAATTCATAAGCCGTTACCTTTACACTCGGTGCTGTAGAATCAACCTTACTAACCACAACAGAGTTTGTAGTAGTATTACCTGCTTTATCAGTCGCAACAAATTTATAAGTCCCATTATTAGTAACTTTATATGTTGCAGAACCATTGGTTAATGTAAGTGATGTATTTCCAATTTTAACACTTGCTAATCCAGATTCGGAATCTGATGCTTTTACTGTCAATGTTGCAGAAGTTTTCCAATCTGTTGGATTACCTGTAACTGTTACCGTTGGTTTAACCCTATCTATGAATACTCTAACATTTATTGTAGTAGTGTTCCCAGCATTATCGGTAACTGTAAATCTCGCGACTCTATTACCTGATGCGATTACCGCTTTTCCTTTTTCTGATGTTATATCATACGTAGCAGTTGCCACATCATTTGCTCCTGGATTTTCCGTTTCATAATGACCTTTATCATTTATATTCATTGTTATAGATGAAATTCCTGATCCAGTTGATAATGACACAAGTTCAAGATATATTGGATGATTTTTCCAACCACTTACGTGGCCTGATTTAGTAAGAGTATCCAATACCGTACTAGTTTTATTTCCATCTGAGTCTGCTTGATATGCTCTTACGGCAAATGTTGGAGCAACCCTATCTATAAATACTCTAACATTTTTAACGGTTTCATTACCAAGTTTATCCGTAACTGTAAATCTTATATATCTGTTTCCTGATGACTGAACTAATTTTCCCTTTGATGAAGTTATATTATATGATGCAGTTAATTTATCTATTTCATCAGAACCAGTAGTTGAGTAACTTCCTCCATTATTTATTTGCATTGTCATTGATGAAATTCCTGATCCTGAATCTGTTTCCGATACAATTTCAAAATATACCTGATAATTTCTCCATGAGCCAATTCTTGTATTTGCTGCTGAAGTACTTTGAATAATATTATCTGTTTTATTACCATCTGCATCTGCTTGATAAGCCCTAATTGTAAATTCTGGAGCAACCTTATCAATATATATTCTTACATTCTTAACAGTTTCATTACCAAGATTATCAGTAACAGTTATTCTAACATATCTATTACCTGATTCTGTTACCGCCTTTCCATTTGTTGATGTTATATCATATGTAGCAGTTAGCGCATCATTTAAAGATGTATCTGATGTTTCAAAGTGCCCATTATCATTTAAACTCATTGCTACACTTTTTATACCTGATGGATCCGCTGCCGATACAACTTTAAAATATATTGAATAATTTCTCCAATTATCTATTATTTTAGATGAATCAGAAAATTTTTCAATAAGTGTTGTTGGATTATTATCGCTATCAGTTTGATATGCCTCTATTTCAAAAGTTGGTCCTGTTTTATCTATATTAGTTACTTCTATCGTTTTTGATGATGTATTTCCAAGATTATCATATGCTACAAAAGTATATGTACCATTTGTTTGTGCCGCATATGTACCAGTACCATTTGTTAATGGTATTAATTCGCCATTTACCTTAATACAATTTAATCCAGATTGTAAATCAAATGATTTTGCAGTTAAAATTACATCACTACTTGTTAAATCTGTTAAATTACCTGTTACAGATAAATCGGGTCCTGTTATATCCACTTTTACTGCATTATAATTTGAACGTTCACTAACTATATTTTGTTTTTCTTCATCTTTACTATCTGACACTGCTCTATAATATATATAATGTATTCCTTCTAAATCAACTGTTACAGTATTACCAGTAGTTGTGAAATCAGTCCAAGTACCACCAACTAATTCTGAATTACTTGTTGATATATAATATTGATATTTTTGAATACCTGTATTACTTATACTTTCTGTTAGAAGTGATATTGTTCTAGAAGTTTTTGTCCAATCAGATGAACCACCTGTTATTATAGGAGAAGATATCCAGTGTGCATATAATGTTTGATCACCTGCGACATTGTATAATGTTGTTTTATCTATTTTTGTTACTTTTTCTTTTTCTCCTCCATTTGGTGCTGTATACCAACCTTCAAAAACATAACTTATATTATTATCTGTGTCCACATCTCTTGTTGGTGTTGGAAGATTACCATATGCTTGTCCATATGTAACACGCATACTCTTTGTATTTACAGTTCCGCCATTACCATCAAATGTTACTGTATATTCATTTGCGTTACACACAGCATAAAATGTAGAATCTGAATTTATCAATAGTTGTGTACCTGGACTGTATGCTACTCCAGATGCACTATCCTTTGCCCATTTACATGTATAACCATCTTTAGTAATATCTGGTAATTTATAATTATGATTCCACTGTGCATACAATGTAGTATCTGATGTATATTTATTACTCACTAAATTACTAGTAATATATCCATTTTCATTTAACATTTGAGTGCCATTAGTAACTTCAGTATAATATCCATTAAATGATGGTGTAAAAGTAGTATTTGATACTGAAACACCAGTGTTATTTGAATTAAATTCTATTTTATATGATGCTTTTGAAGGTTTAGTTATCGGATTAGTACTTGATGTCATTAATTTTGTAATATAATTATCTAAATATATTCCTGTTTCATACTTTTCATATATTGCTGATGTTCCTTGCGCCACTGCACCATTACTATTAAGAGTAATGGTATATTTTTTTGCTTCTTTTTTAAAATTTGCTTTTACTGTTGTTTTAGTATTTACAGTTGCACTATTTGGTACCACAGAATATCCTGAAAAACTAACGTTATATCCTGTTATATTTTTACTTGTTGTCGATGTTGCTATTCTTCCGTCTGACAATGTTACTATATTATTAGACATAGTAAATGTTGTACCAGATGAGACTATTAATTGTGTTGGTGTTACACTTCCTAAACTTGAATCTTCCACACCGGAATCTACATCATTAACCGTAAAATTAATCGTATTAAATGATAAATTTAAACACTTATTTCCATCAACAACGCAGTTCTTTGAATATTTTATTTCTACTTCATCTAACTTTAATCCTGTTATATCATATGATGTTCCATATTCTACATTTTTTAAACTAAATGAATTATAATATTTTTCTTCATTATTAATTTTTATCTTTGTTTGTATTCTATTACCATTTGTACCATAACCAGAAGTATAATCTACACCATCTACATTATATGTTAAAACTAAATCATCTTTCTTCTTTTCAAATTTAGGATATAAAATAATATCTTGATCAACAGTATATTTACCTCCTACATCATAATCACCTAATGAACATGTCCAACCTTTGAAATCATAATCAGTTTTAGTAAGTATATCACTTCTTAATTTCAAATCTTCTCTTTCATATTTATACTGTGATTCTAAAACTTGTGTTCCATCTGTATTTCGATATTCTACATCATACACTTTCCTAAAATCATATTGTTCTATTAAATTAATTGGGGTTGTATCTGGATTTGTTGTAGTTATAGTTATAAAAAATTCTACACTTGATCTAAAATTTATTATATCTTTTTCTTTATAATCTGTTACTGTTACATTTATTCCATCCTTATTTATACTTTGTTTTATAAAAGAGTATATTGTTTGATTTCTATCACCAAAATTCGTTACAGTTATTTTATATGTTATCGATGATGCACCATTTGGTAAAGTAAATCCCATTGTTGTATTATTAACATCATATTTTGGTGAATAATTTTCTAATGCTCCACCACTTGCAGATTCTAACTTTATCCCTGTTACTCTTATATCTGCTCTTGTTCTAAACATCGCATCTGATGTTATTGATAATTTACTGGCAAGTCCTGAATAGGCAACAGTATTAATTAAAAACAAAACAAAGAAAACTGTCATTATTAAATTTTTTAATTTAAATTGAAGGAATTTTTTCATTTAACACTGCTCCTGTTTAGATTACTATTCTATGTTTATATTATAACACATTTTATTATTAACATATCAAAAAAAGAAACTAAATTTCTTAGTTTCTTTATCCTATTGATGCCAACATGTATTATATACTGGGGTTGATTCACCACAAACTTTTTTAGTATATTCTTTTGTATAACAATAACATTTTGTTCCTGAAGAACCCTTACATACATGTCCACTTGTTATACAAGAATAATCCGACTCCATACCCAAATATTCTTGTTCATACCAACAATTTTCTCTATAATATGATACACCACACGAAGAATTTTCATCATAATACCATGTTGGTGAATTGCTAGTCACTTTATTACCCGCTCTATCTTTACATACTGCTGGCTTACTTCCTGACCCTGTTAATTTTACAGAGCTAGTAAAACTTGATACTGTTGTTCCACTAGAATTTTGCAATCTAGACAATGAATCTTTACATGTATAATTAATTGTCATCTCTGATCCATTTGCACTATGTCCTCCCCAAGTTAATTCTGGTTTACCTAAATCTGTAAATATTCTGACATTTCTAGTTGTTGTATTTCCTGCTCTATCTTTTGCAACAACTCTAATATATCTATTACCTTGACCAGAAATGGTACGACCTTTATCCTTTGTTATATCAATAGGTGTACCTATTAAAGTTTTATTATCTGTTATCGCTCCTGAAGCATTACCTTGTATTGTAATTGATGTAATTCCTGATCCACCTGTTGTCCCAGTTGTATCAAAATAATACAAATAATTTACCCATGAAGGAGACCTATAATCACTTGTTACATTTTTAAGCGACTTGCCTGTTTTCTTACCATCAACTGATTTATATAAATTCAATACAAGCTTTGGTGGTACTTTATCAATTCTTACTCCAATTGCAATTGTTCTAGAATTGCCCGCATTATCTGTTAATGTTACCTTTGCATATCTATAACCCGATGATGCTAAATAAGAATTTTTTAGTCCATTATATACTGTAGATTTAGAAGTTTCATGAACAACTGCATAACTACCTGCGTCATTATATTCCCATTCTGTAGTTGCGATTCCCGATTCATCAGTTGAACCAGATAATGAAAAATAATATCCATAATTTACCCAAGTTGGAAGACTTAAGTCTCCATTAGTAACAGTATCACTAACCTTAGTTCCTGCTGTATTATCACTCTTTAATTTATATGGGGTTATTTTAATTGTAGGAGGAGTTTTATCCACATGTACTAGGAAGTAAGAAGTTGTACCTGAATCCGCATTATATCCAATATAGAATGTACCAGTATTTGTTAACGATTTTACGGTACCTGACGTAATTGCTGTACTTGGTGTACATTTACTTGTATTAACACAATATTTTATATTTGTAGATTTTGATGTTAATTTAAATTTAACTGTAGAATTTACATAATCACCTGTACTTATTCGACTAGAATTATCTGTTCTAGCTACTACAATATCAACAGGAGCTGTTCCTATTCTACCATTAAATTTCTTAACGGTTGATTCAATACCCGTTACACTTACACCTTTTACTCTTATAATTCTATCCATTGATGTAGTATTAGCATATCCAGTTGTAGTTATCACATCTCCAGTTCTTCCAGAACCTAATCTTGTAGATGGTTCACATGGATTACTTGAATCGTAACTACTTGTTGCTGTACTACATGAATATACTCTTGTACCACTAACTCCAGACTTATCTATTGTTATTTTAAATGTTAATCCCGTCGACGATAATTCACCACTTTTTATTTCAGTACCAGATTGATTATATGCTCTAATACTTATTACAGGTTTTACCCCATCTATTTTAACTTCGAATGTAAATTGGGATGAGTTGCCTGCCTTATCAGTAGCAGTTATAATACCGTGTCTATAACCATTTGCTTGTATCTCAATAGGATCTAACTTTTCTATAGATTCAAAATCATCATAAGTCTTTTTAGTAGGATGTTCGCTATAATTACTATCTGTAGTTAATAAACCACCTTTATTTGTTTCTATTAATACAGAGTCTATTCCAGATAAATTATCTGTACTTGTACTTAAATCAAAAATATACTCATCAGTTGCCCAATCAGGAAATGACTTTGAACTACCTGTTACTGTATCTAATTTAGTAATTACGTCTCCATCTTTTTTAGAAGGAATTACAACAATTGTAGGTGCGGTTACATCAACACGTGCATCATATACATATGTCTCGCTATTAACACCAGTATTACTTGTTATGTTATAAACAACCTTATAGGTTCCTTCTTTTTTATTTGTTAAATCTACTGGAATTGCTGTATTTGAACTTATTTGTGTTGTTGGTACACAAACATTTTCACTTGATCATGTATCATCTTCACTTGATGAAGTGTCATTATCATCACTAGCATTTTCTTTATATTCATAATCATTAATACAATATTTAATTATTCCACCACTTGGACCTGTCGTTGAATCACCAAGCATAAATTCAAGATAACTATTTGACCAGGTACTGCTTTCAACAATTTCTGTTGTTCCTGTTTTATATGCAGTTAATGTAGTAGAAGGAATTACTCTATCTATTTTAATATGTTTATTTGCACTCTCTGGTGTTTTTGCATACTTACTAACTGCTCTGTAACGTATATAACCATCTATTGACGATTCTACATAATTGCCTTCCTCATCCATCTCACCGCCAATAACAGTAACTGCAGAAGTGTCAGTTATTTCTTTCCAATCACTTTCACTACAAGAAGATTCATTATCTAAAAAACAATATTGGTAAGATACATTACCTGAATCACTTGTTGACTTATCAATAGGTGAAACGCTAACAGAATCATATGTCCAGTCACCATTTTCTACATCAGTCTTAATTTCTACATTTTTTAACCAATGTGCATAAATACTTTTTGTAACACCTTCTTCAGTTATAAATTGATAGTTTTCATCAACTTTAACAGATGGGGATGCATCACTACCAACGCCAGGTTTGTTAAACCATCCTTCGAATGTATATCCGTCTTTTTTTGTCACTGGAGAATCATATTTTTGATTTCCAGTTTTCATTGTAATAATAGAATCACTAGTAAATAAAGTATTTGTAAATGAATTTGTTATATTACCATTTGCATCAATTAATTGTATACCGTCGCTTGAATAATATCCCATAAATGGATAGTTGATATACATTGTACCTGTTGGTTTGTTTTCTTCATTACTACTATCATATGATTCATATACATCAACACCTAAACTAATTATAGGTTTATAAATGTTATTAGTTGATGCTGTCATTTTGTTAGACAAAATTCCATTAGTATTATTTAAATATACTCCATCACCATATTTTAAATAAACTTCTTTATTTCTTTGAATACTTTCAGAATCGGACACAAAACTAGCATCTGTATTATTTAGAGCTATTTTATAAATATTACCTTCCCATTGTGCATATAAATTAACAACTTCATTATTTGTACTTGACAATTTACTTACAGACTGCTCATCTTTATATACAACTGTACCATTAGCAGATGTTGACCATCCTGTAAATGTATAACCAGTTCTAGTAAATGAATTTGCAGTTAATGCCTTCGAATCAGTATAATTAAATGTTTGATCATTCATTGTTCCTGTACCACCGTTAGCATTAAATTTTACTGTATATGTGTTTTCTAACCAATTCGCTTTTATTGATCCAGATATAGATCCAAACGTATATACATTTTCCTCGATTTTATCTTTACATTCATCATTACATGTATCAGGATACTTTGTTGTTAAACTCCATCCTGCAAATATATAACCAGTTCTAGTTGGTTTTGATAATGAATATGTTTCCCTATAATTACGTATTACTGCACTTGCACTTGTACTATCATTCCATGTTCCTCCACTTGGATCAATAGTTAATGTATATTGATTTATTTGAGCTGTTGCCATATATGTTTCATTTTTCGTTAATGTAAATGCATTTTCTGAAGTATTTACATCCTGTAACGATGATGCACCGTTATATGTCCAAGCTTTAAATGAATATCCAGTACTTACTTCTGCATTTATTGTTATTTTAGTTCCATATTCATATGTTCCTGTTGCTGCTGCAGATGAATTACCTATTTTTGTTTCATAACCTGTTGCTACTATACTTACTTTATTTATCCCTGAATTTACAGATAATTTTACTGTATATATCTCCCTTTCATAATATAAACTAATTTCTCTTTTTCCATTAGCTAATATAGTTGTTTCTGTAACATCTTTTCCATCTACTTGTCCTTTACTATATTTAAATCCTTTTATGGTCTTTTTTAGATTTTCAACCTTTATTACTGAATTAGTTGTTCCTGTTTTTGTTTCCGACTCACACGTATAAGTACTTGCATTTAAATCTTTTGTACAATGATTTACCTTATATAATGTATTTGTATTTTCTTGCCATACTGCTCTAAACTCTTTATCGCCCGTACTTCCTTTTTCTACTGTCATTGTCGCATTATATGACGATGTACTTGTTAATGATGTTGACCATCCTTTAAAAGTATATCCTTCTTTTGTCGGATTGTTTAATGTAAACGTCTCCGTTTCTACCGTATACTCTGTCGGATTTGCTGCTGAAAGTACTCCACCATCCAATTCATACTTTATGCTATATTTTATTGGAGTCCAGTTTGCAGTATAACTTTTATTTCCCATACTTCCTTTTGCTATTGATACACTTGTTTGTGCTGTATTACCATTACTTCCTGTCCATCCTTTAAAAGTATATCCTTTTCTTGTTGGATTCTTTAACGTAAAGGTTTCTGTTGTTATATTATAACTTGTTGGGTTTGATACATTTGTTAATGTTCCCCCATTCAAATTATAACTTATATTATATGTTATAATCTGCCATACTGCCCTAAATTCTTTATCACCCGTACTTCCTTTTTCTACCGTCATTGTCGCATTATATGATGATGTGCTTGTTAATGATGTTGACCATCCTTTAAAAATATAGCCTTCTTTTGTCGGATTGTTTAATGTAAATGTCTCTGTCTCTACTGTATATTCTGTTGGATTTGTTGTTGAAAGTACTCCACCATCTAATTCATACTTTATATTATATTTTATTGGAGTCCAATTTGCAGTTAATGTTCCAGCTCCTGCTCCAAATGTATATTTATTTGTTTCACTATTCCAAGAACCTGCACCACTTTTTGTCCATCCTGTAAATGTATATCCTTTTCTTGTTGGATTTGCTACTTCATATTCTGTTCCATAATTTCTTGGTACTGTACTTGCACTTATCGTATTATTCCATTTTCCTCCATTTGGATCTACTGTTAATACATAACTGTTAGGTAAACATCTTGCTGTTAAAGTTTTATTTGTTAATATCGTATAACCTGTTTGTCCTGAATCAAAACTACTTCCATTATTATCTATCCATGTACATGTATTTCCTTCTTTTTCTATTATTGGCAGTTTTGTACCTATAACTTCCCAGCCAGCATATAATGTTGCATCACTTCTTTTTGTCCATTGCTTGCTTGCATTTGTATATCCACTTACACTTGCTTCTAATACTGGTGTTGTATTATTATTTGCTACCTTTGTTCCATTATTTGAAGACGTATACCATCCATTTAATCTACATTCTACTTTCCCATTATCTGGTTTTGTTAATCCCGTTGTTCCCATATCATATGTTATTGTATATTCTCTTATTGGATTTGTTATTGTTGATAATGTTGTACTATTATATGTTGCAACTGCTGTTGTACTTCCTTGAGTTGTTGCTCCATTTCCATCTAAAGTCACTGTGTACTGTGAATATGTTACTGTTACATCTGCACTTGCGGATGATGCCTCATAATTTCCTGCTGCTTGCGATACTGTTATTTTACTCTTACCTGCTGTTATTCCCTTTAAGCCAGCGCCTGTTGTTCCTGTGTTTGTTACCTCTATTACGCCTGTACTTGAACTTGTTACAGTTATTTTGCCATCCCCAGTACATTTAAATTGTATTGAACCTGTTGCATTACTTGGATATTTTAAAGATGGCACCGACGTTATTGTACATAAGCTTGCCTTTTGAGATATTTTAAATGTTGTGCTCTTTGTTCCTGTATAGTTTCCTTGACCAGTTATTGTTATATTAGCTGTTCCAATGTTTTTATTATTACTATAACTATACGTAAAATCCGTATTATTTACGAGCGTTGTTGTTTTTCCTGTTGGTATTGGTACTGTTACATTTGGTGTCGGTTTTATTGCATTTCCTGTATATACTTGATCATTAATTATTCCTATAGTTGCTGTTTTACTTATATCATATTGTTTTATTGATACCTTTACACTTCCAGATTTACTATTATAGTTACTATTTCCTGATATTAGATAATATACTGTATATGTTCCTGCATTTGTTCCCTTTGCTAATGCTGAATTTGCACTACAACTTGTTGGTACTGCACTTAATGAATAACAGATATATCCTTGTTCCTTACTTGATGTTACTAAAGTTTGCTCTGCAGCGTTATAAGTTAAATCATTTGCGGTTATCACTGTAGGATTTGTTGCCTTTATTATTTTAAATGTTTTACTCTTTGTTCCTGTATAGTTTCCTTTTCCTGTTACGTTTACTGTAGCATATGGATTACTTGTTGTTCCAGCATTTATATTATTACTATAACTATATGTATAATCTGTATTATTTACAAGCGTTGCTACACCTACATTTGACATTGATGCTGTTACTAAAGGTGTTGGTTTTATTTCACTTTCTGTATATGTTTGATCATTTATTGTGCCTATTATACCATTAGTGCTTAAATCGTATTTTTTTATTGTTACTATTACACTTCCAGATTTCTCTTTATAATTACTGTTTCCATTAATGTAATAATACACAGTATATGTCCCTGCGTTTATTGCTGTTGGTACTACTGTACTTGTACTACATTTACTTGTTATTACAGAGTCAAGTGAATAACATATTGTTCCTTGCACATCTTTTGTTGCTACTAAACTTTGCGCTTGTGTATTATATGTTAAATCATTCGCTGTTACTTTAACTGGATTCTCTGCTGGTACTATTTTAAATGTTTTACTTTTTGTTCCAGTATAATTTCCTGTTCCTGTTAATGTAATTGTTGCTGTTCCGACGTTCATATTATTACTATATGTTGTTGTATAAGTTGGTGTACTCTTACTTCCACTTGGTATTGGTACTGTTACACTTGGTGTTGGTTTTATTTCACTTCCTGTATATGTTTGATCACTTATGCTTCCTATTGTAGCATTGCTTAAATTATATGCCGTTATTTTCCATTGTATTGTTACATTACTTGTTGTTCCATCACTCCATTTGTAGTTTGAATTTAATGTAAATATTACATCATATGTTCCTACATTTGTTGCTTTTAATGTACTTCCATTTGTTACTATGCTTGTTCCTTCTGGAACACTAATTCCATGATTTTGTTCTTCTGCATTATAAACTTTATTCGCTGGAGATGTTGGTTTTGTTACTGATTTTTTATTAACTATTATTGTTATTGTAGCATCTTTTGTTACTTTACTATTTGTATCTGTTACTCTTACTGTTATTTTATATCCTGATGTATTGGCTGGTGTATTTGATTTTACTGTTATTGTTGTTCCACTTATACTAAAGTAACTATTATCATTTCCACTTATTATTGAATAACTATAACTTCCTGTTCCATTTGTTGCTGATGATATATTTACTGTTTGACTACTTGTTGGATTATATGTTACTGGTTTACTCTGATCATTAAATGTTAATACATTTGTTGTAACACTTGGTGTCATTGTTATATTTCCTGCAGGCATTGTAAATGTTGTATTAGCTGTAGTTTGATTTCCTACTAAGCTTGTATTACTACTTGTCCATTTACTCCATGTATATCCTGTATTTGCTGTTGCTTTTAGTGTTATTGTGCTTCCGTAATAATAACTCCCACTTGCCGTACTTCCACTTGTACTTGCTCCTGTTGAACTTCCTAATGTAAATGTATATTTATTTCTTGTATATTTATATGTTACTACTGTACTTCCATCTGCTTTTATTGTTGTTGTTTGCACACTTGGTGATGTAAATCCTGTGTAACTCTTTACTGCTGGTGACACACTTGCACCTGTTGTTCCTGTTAAATTATCTATGTCATCTGCTTCTGTTGGATATGTACCATCTAATTTTTGTTTATAATGTTTTACAACATACTTTGTATTTGTATCTACTTTACATACTGCATATAATGTTTGTGTATTTAATTTATCTGTTACAGCTCCTCCATTATATGGTGTTCCATTTCCATCTACACTTGTATTCCATGTACATTTATATCCATCTTTATTTATTTCTGGTATTGTTACACTTGGTTTTGTTCCCCAATGTGCATATAATGTACCATTTGCTGTATATAATGTATTTTTAAATGAACTCGTTATATATCCATTTTCATTTATCATTTGTGTTCCATTTGTTGCATCTGTATAATGTCCTGAATAACTATAATTTTTTGTTATTGCACTTGGCACTGTTATTCCTGTATTATTTGCATTAAAACTTACTGTATAACTTCTTGTTGGTTTTGTTATTGCATTCGCATTTGTACCCATTTCTTTAGTTAATGCACTATCTAAATATATTCCTGTATTATATTTTTCATAAATAGCTGTTGTTCCTGCAGTCGTTGCTCCATTTCCATTTAACGAAATTGTATATTTTTCTAATTCCTTAGTGAAATTTGCCGTTACCATTGTTTTTGCATTTACTGTTGAACTATTTGGTGTTATTGTATAATTTAAAAATTTTATTGTATAACCTGTTATCGTTTTTGTACTTGCTGTTGCTATCCTTCCATCTGATAATGTTATCACATTGCCAGATACAGTAAATGTTGTCCCAGATATCACTATTATTTGTGTTGGTGTTATACTTCCTAAATTTGCATCATTAACTTTAAAATTAATCGTATTAAATGATATATCTAAATGATTTGTTCCATCTACTGTATATTTTTTTGAATATGGTATTGTTACTCCATCTATTTTAAATCCATATATTTCATAACTTGTTCCATAATCATATGTTCCACCAAAATCATTTAAATATCCTTTATCTTCTCCATTAACTTTTATACCCGTTTGTATTTTATTATTATATCCTGCATAATACCATGTGCCATCAATGTTATAATTTAAATCTAATTTTGCTTGTTTCTTTTGCCATACCGCATATAAAGTAACATCTTGTACTTTTTCATCAGTACCTGGCGAATAAATTTCACCAGCCTTATATTCTATTGTTGTACTTGTTGATGATGTTGACCATCCTTTAAAATCATAAAAATCTCTTGTTGGTTCATTTTTTGTTAAATTTAAATTATCTCCATATATTTTTATTTGTGATTGTGGAGCATTCTTTCCACCGTTTGCGTTATAAGAAATATAATATAATGATCTAAAATCATATTTTTCAATAATATTTATGGTCGTTGAACTTGGATTTGTTGTAGTAAATGTTATTAAAAACTCTTTAACATTGCTTTCACTGCTACTATCACCCTCTGGATGTACTATTGTAAAATTGTCATTCTTATTATTACAATTTTCATCAGTACATACTGAAGTAAAATCGGTTAATTTAACATTTAATCCCTCTGCACTAACACTATTTTTTATAAATTTATAAATTGTTTGTTTAACATTTCCATAATTTGTTACTGTTATTTTGTAAGTAATTTCTGAATTAGCACTTGGAAGTGTGAAACCAGTAGTTGTTGTATCAACATTATACTTTGGCGAATAACTTTCAAGTGCTCCATTACTTGCTGATACAAGTTTTATTCCTGTTACTCTTATATCAGTAATTGGCCTAAACATTGCTTCAGATGTTATTGCTAATTTACTAGCAAGTCCTGAGTATGCTACCGTATTAAAAAAGAACAAAAACAAAAATGCAATCATTATTAAAATTTTCATTTTACCTTGAAAAAATTTCTTCATTTTAACACTGCTCCTATTTAGACTATTATACTGTATATAATTATAACTTATATATCATTTTTTGTCATCAGATTTCAATAAAAATTATAAGAAAAATAAAGGGATTTTTAAGCATTTTTATTTTAAAAAAGTTATCCACAGTAAAACAAAAAAAAGAAACTATTTTTTAGTTTCTTTTAAATATTATTTTTAATTAAAATCTTCTCTATTTGCTACATAATAATATAATGTATTACCATCAATTATTTCAAATTTAGATGTATTATCATCAATTCTTATATAAACAATTGTCTTGTTAATATTATTTCTAACATCTAATAATTCTCTAAATGTACTTATTCTAACCATATTTTCTTTATTAGTAGTTTCATGTTCTGCTTCTGTTATATATGAATCATATTGTTTTAATGTTTTATTAATAAATTTATCATATTTACTTGTTTCTTTAGAAACAGCTATTTTATTACTAACAACTTTAAATAAGAATACTAGAGCAATTAAATCACAAATTATTGCTAGTACATAAAGTATTGTATTAGTTGCTGTATTTGATGATGTACCATCAAATGAACTATTATTTATAGCAGGTGCATTTTTAGTTATATTAATCATTTGTTCAGATAAAGGAATATCTAAATACATTACTGTATTTCTAGATATATTGTTTAATCCTTTATATTTACCTGTATAATTAACATAATAATTTATTCTTAAATTACATTTAGCACTTATACCATATTTTGTTTTAAATTCATTAGTTATTTTATTATATTTAGCATAATCAATTTTAAAATTTTTAACCTTATTAATTGTTCCTGAAGTATCAGAATCTTTCTTTGTATTCTCAATAACTTCAGTATTTTTATAAATTACTTTATTATTATCATCTGTATCTACTATAGTTACTATTGCTTCTGCTTTTGTTTCAGCATTATATGTTAAACTATCTGCAAAACTATTAATATAACTAAAAGTTACATCAACATAATCAATTATATTTGATATATATTGCATTCCTTCATCAAGGTATGGAGTATTATAGTATGAATCATCATCTAAATATACTCTATAACTTGTTGCGATCGTTTCTTTATAGCTTAAACTTTCATATTTTTTTAATCTATATGATCTATCCGCAAATATTATCGAAATAAATACTAGAACAATAATTAAAAAGATGTATGTTATATTTTTTTTAGAATTTTTCTTCATATCTCTTCTCCTATTGTAATGCTTCCCTTAACCAAATACTTGGAAGACCAATATATTTTATTCTAAAGGAAACTGTTCCTATTATATCTTTTTCTTTTACTATATTATCATCTACTTGATCGTTATTATCACCTTTTGTTTTAAAATATAGTTTATTATCCCTTTTAATTATTTTATATACCCTATGTGAAATAATTTTATTATTATATCTAAATACTAATATTTCACCTTTTTTAATATTTTTGATTTCTTTATTATTTGTTCTCCTTGCTATTATAACGTCTCCTCTATAAATATACGTATTCATCGAGTTAGATCCTATAACAAACATTTGATATTTTATAAATCCAGAATTTAATAAAACAATTAACAATAATATTGCTGTTATTACAACTGATAATGTCCTACTATATTTACTTTTCTTTGGTGATGCTAATATTCTTATTGGTGGTCTTATAAGTATAAGTCCAATTATAAGTGGTAATGCTATTTCAAGTACTGAATTTATATATGGTCCAAAGTTTGGAACAATTGGCACCAAAAATATATAAATTTCAGTTATAATTCTGTAAATTACACAATTAATAACATTACTTTTTGAACATAATATTGTCAAGAATATATTTCTTGCAATACTAGTTAATACAATTAATCCAATATATTCATATAATTCATCACTTGCTTTAAAATCATATAAGTAATATTTTGAAAATGAATCATATAGTATAAAAATTATACATGATAAAATTATAATTATTTTATTATTATTTGATTTATTAATATATATCGTTCTTATACATTCCATCAAAATAATATATATTATTGTCGGTATAATATTATATATAAAATTATTAAAATTAAATGTATAAATTGTTTTTGCAAAACCTGTAAACAAGCCTGCAACATAAATAAAAACGAAATAAAATAATAAGCAAGTTATAACAATTTTTAAAATCTGTTTATATTTATAATCGTTTTTTAAATCAATTTTAAATACACTATATAGTGCAATAAAACTAACAAGTAGAAATAATACTTCTAGATTATTCTCGAAAATACTTCCATAAAAAAAGCCTGTTATAATTACTAATAACATGAAAATTTGTATTGTTAATAATTGTTTTAAACTTTTTTTCATATTTTTACCTCTTTTATTTCTTCTTTATTAGTTCTTTTTATATGCAAATAGATACGCAAATAAAATAGCAATATTATGTTATCTTATTATTAATTGCGTATCTTAATGCACTTAAATTAGTTTTGTGAATAATTTAATGTTGCTGCAATATTGCTAACTTCAACATCTGTATTTACAACTGATGTAGCAGTTGATTTATATGTAACAACTAATTTAGCAGTTTTTTTACCTGAAGTTGCTGCTAATGTATCATTCTTAGCAATAGTTGAACCATCACTATAAGTTAATGTATAAGTTAAATTACCACAAACTGTAGTAGCACCAGCATCATTACTTGTTGCAGAACAAGATGGTGTTGAAATTGTAGGTGCTGATGATAGTATTGCAGGAATGTTTCCTTTGTTAACTATATCAAATGTATAAGTTATTGAATCTCCTGGTTTAGATAATGTTCCTAGTTTACCAGAAATTGTTGTTGAACCAGTTTGTATTCCAAGTTTGCTTGTAGATGTATCTAATACAGCTGAACCTGTAACTGATCCTTGTAAATTTTCAAAATGAACGTCCCATGTTCCAGCCTTTACTGTTGCTGTTCCGTTTATTTTTAATTGTTGTGTTAATGTAGCATATGCTACTGTTATTCCAATTAATGCTACGGCTAAAACGCCAAGCACAATATTTTGTACTTTGTTATTCATGTTTCTCTCCTATTATTAATTTTGACTATAATTTAATGTTGCTGCAATATTGCTTATTGCTACATCTGCACTTGGTACATATGTCATTTCATTTTTTAATGATAATGTTAATTTAGCCTTTTTAGTTTCTCCAGCGGCTAAAGTATCACCATTATTTATTTGTGAACCATCAACATATGTTAATGTATATACTAAATCGTTAGCACAAATATTTGTAGCGCTTACTGTATCAGTAGATGTACATGTTGGTGTACTAATTACTGGTGCTGCACTAAGTATTGCAGGAATATTTCCTTTATTAACGATATCAAATGTATAAACTATTGAATCCCCTGGTACTGATAAAACACCAACAGATCCTGAAATAGTTGTTGAATTACTTGATATAGCTAATTTATTAGTATCAGCAAGTGCTGCTTTACCTGTTAATGACGAACTTAAATTTTCAAAATGAATATCCCAAGTTCCTGCTTTTACTGTTGCAGTTGATTCTATTTTTAACTGTTGTGTTAATAATGCATAGGCAACTGTTAAACCAATTAATCCAACTGCAAGTACTCCAAGTATAATGTTTTGTACTTTACTTCCCATTTCTACATTCCTCCTCTAGTATAATAATATAATATTTTATAATAATAGTCAACAGTTGTGTACTAAATTTAACAAACAAAAATCGCTATTTTTTTTATTATTCGATTTTTAAATTTTCATCTAGTTCTACACTATTAATACTATTAAATCTTTTAGTTATTTTATCAGTTGTTGTATGTATATCCTCAACATCTTTACTAACAGTTTGAATACTTCTAGAAAGCTTGTCCCATCTATCTTTATATCTACTAAATTCAACAGATAATTTGACAAGTTCTTCTCTTATTACTTTAGCATATTTATCTCTTTCAGCATTCTTAATAATTACTTCAATAGTAGTAAGTGTACTCATTAATGTTGTTGGAGATGTTATCCATACTCTTTTTTTATAAGCGTATTCAATTATATCACTATGATATGCATTAAGTTCTGCAAATATTGCTTCTGCTGGCAAGAACATTATTGCTTGATCACTTGTTACACCTTCTATGATATATTTATTTGCTATCGCATCAATATGTTTTTTAACATCACTTTTAAATAATTTGGCAGCTGTTTCCCTATCTGATGCACTATATCTTTTGTCAACCATTATCCTGTAATGCTCAAGTGGAAACTTAGAATCTATTCCAACGAGTCCAAGTGGTTCAGGTGCAAATAATGCGGCATCAACGATTGTACTATTTGGAAGAGTATATTGAAGACGATATATCTTATCATTCTTTTCTCCAAATACACTTGTTAATATATGCTTTAAGTTTACTTCACCATATATACCTCTACTCTTCTTATCAGTTAATATTCCTTGAAGTGAAACTATATCGTTAGATAAAGTATCTATTTTCTTTTGTGCTTCATCTATTTTACTTAATCTTTCAAGTACTGATGTAAATGTTTTATTAGTTTTTTCAAAATTTTCATCTAATTTCTCGTTTACTTTATCATTTATCATATTTAATCTAAGTTCTATCTTATCATTTAATGTATTAATATCTTCATTAAGATTTTTATTAATATCATTTTTAAAATCATAAAGATCTCTTGTTACATTATTTTCAAGTTTACCAAGTCTTTCAGTAATATTTCCCTCATTAATATTTTTAAATAAACTTATTGTTACAAGTACAACAAGTAAAATTAGTATTCCAATTATTATATATTCCATATCTCATACCTCCTATTTTATAAATTTATTTGCAAGTTTACTTACTAAATACGCAATTAAAACCATAAATATAACCTGTGCAATTACATATGGATCTGTTATACTCTCAAGCAAGCTCTTTCCTATAAATCCCCAAAAATATACCATTGGTAATTTACCTATCATAAGTGCTGAAAAATATTTTTTAGCATCTATATCAGTTAAACCAGCCGCTATATTAACCGCAAATGCTGGTGTAAATGGTAAAGCAATTAATATAACTAAATTACTATATGATAACTTATTAATATATTTTTTAAATTTTTTAACTTTTTCATTTTTACCATATTTCTTTTCAAATTTATCTCTTAATTTTCTACATAATGTAAATGAAATCATGCATCCAATAACAGTTGCTATCCATGATATTAAAAATCCAAAAAGACTACCAAATGTCATTATATTAATTGCTATAAAAACTGCAAGTGGAAGAATAGGTATCATTGATTCTAATATTATAAGTAAGAAACCTGATATAAATCCCATACTTCCCATTACACTTGTTATTTTATCTATTAATTCTGTTATAATTGTCTCCATCTTTATCCTCCATTAATATTATAAAACATTTTTAACGCAAAAAAAATAAGTTTTTCAAACTAAACTTATTTTTTAAATAAATCCTTCATATCCATCTATTACATTTACAACGTCATATCCCATTATCTCTAAGAATTTACAGCATCTTTTACTTTTAAAACCCTCTGTACAATATATGTAATATGTTTCATTTTTATCTAAATACATATGTGGCATATCCGTTAAGTTATTCATATCAATATTTCTAGCATTATATATATGTCCTTTCATATATGCACCTTTAGTTCTTAAATCAATTATATTATACTCTTTTTTTAAATCACATGCTTTTATATTTTTCATATTTTCACCAGTCCACTATATAATATGAAAATTATTATTTACTGGTCACTATAATAGCCTAATACAAAAAAATGCACAAAATATTGTGCATTTTTTATTCTTCAAAGAAGAAATCATCAAAGAAGTCATCGTAATCTGAACTAACCTTATCTTTATCATTAGTTATTTTTTCTTCTTTTGTTTCTTTTTTACCATCTTCTGTTTTTGGTTCCTCTTTTGAAGCAGCTTTCTTTTCTTCTTTAACCTTAAAATTATTAAAATCAACCATATTACTGTGGATAACTTCATCTACTTTAGGATTTTCAGAAATATTCTTTGTACTAAATAATTTATCTTCTGGTGAATTAACTTTTTTAGTTTCATCAGTTGCTTTTTTATTATTTTTTTCTGCTTCTTGTTTTTTCTTTTCTTCTTCCTCTTCTTTTTCAAGTTCTGCAATTTTGGCATCAATTTCTTTTATCATTTTATCAATATCCATATCAGAACCCATACCAGGCATTCCTCCACCACCAAATGGATTCATGCCAAATGGTGAACCTCCACCCATAGGTGAAGAATTACCATCCATACCAGCATTTTTTAATTTTTCTTGTTTTTGTTTTCTAACAAATTCTTTTAAATCAAATGTTTTAATATCATCCATAGTTCTTTGTGGATAAACAACATTCTTTCCGTAGTGATCAACACCTCTACCAAAACCAAAGTCTGTATCCCAGTCCATTTTTAATTTTCCTCTATATGGAGCACATCTTTGTTTAATTAAAATAATTTCATCTGGTTTCATTCTTTGAAGTTCAGATACTGTAACAAGAGGTCTTGTTTCTTCTTTTTTATCTTTACCAACTCTAACAAGTTTATCACCACATAATTTACTAATTTCTTCTAAGGCTGATAATTCTCCTGTTAATAAGTATATTAAGTTACCACAGTTACCACGAATAGTTTCTGCATCATGATCACCATAATTTTGTTTTAACTGTGCGAAGTTCTGGATGATAAATGTAAATCTTATTTGTCTTGAACGAGCTGCTGTAACCATTGTTGTAATATCTTTAAACTTAGGCATGTTAGCAAATTCATCAAGTAAGAAATTTGTTCTTACAGGAAGTTTTCCACCATGTTTTTGAGCAACACTTATTAGTGATTCATAACATTGTTTAACAAATATAGTAGCAAGTGAATGATATGTTGTTTTTTCATCTTGTATAATCATAAATACTGCGGTTGGCTTTTCACCTATACTATCCATATCAAAATCACTCTTAGAAAGCATTTCAGATAAGTTTTTAGTAACAGCTAGTGTTTTAACTTTATCCTTTAATACCGATACGATACCACCTTTTGTTTCATTTGGTGCATTAACTGTACCTAAAGCATTTACGCAAGCTGGTGATGCAGGATCTTTAGCATTAAAATATTCTTTTAAATAATTTGATGCACCATATTTATCCTCACCAACAGTCATCATTAAGTTTATACTATTAATATTTATCTCTTCTTCTTTAGCATCTTCAAATAAAGCAAGTGATAAACCAGTTAAGTAACTTGCAGCTGAATTCTGCCAGAATGGATCATTTCCTTGACCATCAACAACTATATTAAGTGATAAGTCATTTAATAGTTCATTTGCTTTATCAAAATTTCCTTCTTTTTGATACTTATAAGGTAAATGATATGGATTCCAACAATTACCTTTTTGTGGATCACGGAAATTAAGTATTATAATTTGATAACCAAGTTCTCTCATAATACCAGAGTTATCTTCATAAATTTCACCCTTAGGGTCAGATATAATCATTGATTCTCTACCTTTTATCAGCATTTGAACAGTTGGATTGATAATACCTTGTGTTTTACCTGAACCAGTAGCACCAATAACAAGTGTATGACTTTCACCATTATCTACATAAGCAGCATCTTTATCATATGCTAAAGCTGTACCACCTGCTTTAGCTTCCTTTTCTGCATATGGAACTCTAACAACACCTTTAGCTGTTTTTATTTCTTTATCTTTTGCCCATCTTGCATATCCATCTTCTTTTTTTTCAGTAGTTAATCCGAAACCTTTTTCTCTTGTAAAGAAATATGATGATGTACTTGCAAGTAAGAATCCAATAGATGCTATCCATAAAAGTAATGTTGCCCCAATATACTTAGAACCAAATGCTGGAAATGGATTTAATCCCCATGGAGTACCTTCATTTAAGAAAAAAGAAAAATTAAGTATACAAATACAAATTAAATACAAAATAAAAAACATTATAACAACAAATGCAATTATATCTTTTTTCTCAGCTCTAAATTTTAATTTCATATAATCAGCTTCCTTTTTATTTACTTTATTATATCAAAAAAAAAAGTATTTTTAAATACTTTTTTTATTTATTTGAATATCTATTATATATATCTTGTGCTCTTTGGACTCTTCCACTCTGAGCAGATTCAGATTGATCAGCAGGTCTTTCAAATTGTAACATGAAATTTCTAGTTGCAGAATCAACTGTAATATCTAATTGTCTAAGAGAATTATATAAACCTTGATTATTACTTTGAAGATACTTTTCTAAGTAATCTATTTGCATCGCAGTGTCACCTACTGATAATTTACGTTCATTTTTTGCATAATCATACAATCCCTCTTTAATTGTATAATATGTCCATTGAACAAGTCCATATCCACCACCATTAGGCCCATTGTTAGCAAAATCATTCCTATTAATTACACCAGAATCAACCTTTTTAGTATAGTCAATACTATACGCTAAACTTGAATCATAATCACCTTGAACAATTCTTCCATCAAATGTACCTGCAGATTCAACAGACATATTTCCCATTATTCCAGCAGCTGCATTTTTTGTGTATCCTAATCCAAGTAAGTAATTCCATACTGCTTCTTCATTAGTAGAACCAGAGAATGTACCTCCACCTGATGTACATTTTATAAATATATTTGTAGGATCAATAGCAATACCACTTGAATCAGTATTAGCATCCATAAATACAAAATGTAAACCTTCTATGTTAGCGGCATCATTATAAATTAATCCTATTTGATCGCCTTTAGCAACATTATCGCCCTTTTTCAAACCACTTTTAACTGTAACATTTGAATATATAGTAAAGAAATTATACTCATTGTTATCAATAATGAGATTATGTTTTATTTTTATTGATTTACCACATTTTTTACTATCATCCGTACACTTCGAGTCTTCCACAGATTCAACCTTACCATTTGCTACAGAATATACATTTGCACCTAATTTAACGCCTACTGTTTTTTCATTCAAATCAACACCGTTGTGAGTTTTTCCATTAACTATACCATAAGAATAATTATCATCAAATGATATTGTTGTATTAGCTGCTATATCAACAGGCATATTTAACTCAGATATTAGATTTTGATTAACAGCACCTACACAACTGTCAGTATAATTTTCACTACTTTCTTGTTGATATTCTAAGAATACAGATTCAAATAGTGTTTTATTCTCAATAATTTCGCTATATAATCTTTCTTTCTTTTCTTCTCTTTCATCACCTGACAATCCATTGAGCATCTCACGATACTCAGGTATATATTCAAAATAATATTTCATCAAATAATTTTTATAATTATCTTCTTCAAAAACATATGAATCATAATAAGTTATTTGGATGCCATCTGTTAAACTAATATCTATATTCGTTATATCAACAATACCATAGAAAATGTCGCAAATAAGTTGTGCAATAGAAATCGCAAATTCTGCCGTAGCTTCACCAGATTCCTGATAAAAAGAACCAGAGTAATCGGAACCAAATATAAATGCATAAAGTTCTTTAAATGGTGCGGTCAAAGCTTTAAATCCTGCACCAGCAAAATTCTTCAAAAGTTCTACAAAATCATTTCCAACAGTTGATCCAAACTTACTAATAAATGTCCCTAAACTTACCGTAGTAGTTTGTCCAGATCTTGTTGCTATACCAAAAGCATTTGTATGAAATTGATTTCTTGCAAGCTTTCTTAATCTATATATTTTTCCAGAATTATAAACAAGTCCATTTTCATCAACTGTTTGTTGTGCTTCATCAAATTTACTTCCTAAATATTTTCTTACAGCTGCAAATATACCCGCATTAGATGAATCTGCGCTTATAGATGCATCTATTGCATCTTCTGCTTCTATTTCACCATATTTAGTATCATAGCCCATTCCTTCAGTATAAAATAAAGTCGCTAAAAGAAGTGGTACATCTAATCCTGTTCCATCATTAGAACATCCATATCTATCACATAATGAATCCAATTCATCATAAAAAGCTTCCTTTGAATCTTGAAAACCAAAACCACTGTAAAAATTGTCTAACTTTTCGGCAAAATCAGCTGTTTCTGTAAGAATATTATCAGCCATTTGAAACGCATCCATTAAAGGACCCATAATAACTTCAAATATAAATAAAATAGAAATAAATGCGACAGCCGCACCAATAGCAATACCCATGATAATCTTTTTTTTCTTTTTTTCCCAAATCATCTTTGCAAGATTTACACCCGCTTCTACAGCTGCTTTTTTAGGATTTTTAGCAATATGTGCTGCAGTAGCTAATTTACTTTTTCCATTAGATTTTTTACCATCAGATGATTTTGAAAGTCCAGATTTTTTTTCATTACTATCTTCAGCAGTACCCTCTGATTCATTAGATGATTTATTTGCTTTTCCTGTGGAAAAAAGATTACCCTTTTTTTTAGATTGATTTATTCTATCACCAGTTTTGTCTTTATTAGCACCAGATTTATTCTTTAAATTATCCATTTTATCTAAACCTTTAGCGACTTTATTTCTAGTGAAATTTTTTGCTAATTTGTTTACACCATAATTAGTTGGAGATAACTTTCCACCATTGCTTTTTACAGCTTTTTTTGCAAGGCCTTTTGGTACACCAACTTTTGACAATACTTCTGATCCTGCATCTTCAACAGCAGAATCAACTCTTTCTCGTGATGTCATGGAAGATGATTTTTCATTTGTACCAAGTAATGTTTCTGCAGAATCCTTGTATCCTTCATACTTTTCAAAATCATTATTTTCTTCCATTTAATCACCACCTTTTACTACTTATAGTTAAATTATATTTTATAATCCGCCTCTTGATCCAAATGAATCAAGTTCAGAATCAGTTGCAATTACACTAATTTGCATACGTTTACTTCCACATACAAATAATGCATCACCTTGATTATAACGTTTAATATTTTCTTTCTCATTATCATTTAAGTCTATTAATTTAGATAAATCTTCAACAGCTTGTTTTTTAAGTCCCATAACAAGATAATATGAAGCGTTATCAAATATAGCTTTTCCTTGCATTAATACTTCTGGAGCAGCAAAGTCACTTGGTTGTTGTGTAATAATTATAGTACCACTGTTATACTTACGTGCTCTTCTTTGAACTTGTGCTAAGAAATCAGCGCCAAGTGCATTATCATTACCAAGTAATGTATGAGCTTCATCAACTTGAAGTATAGTATTTTGACTTGAATCCAAACATAATCCCCAAGCAAACTTCAAAATATTAAAGAATAAAGCATTTTTAACATTTTTTTCTGCATTAATTAATTCTCTTATATTAAATACAATAAAATTAGATTTAGGACTTATAGTTGTATGACCATTGAAATAATGTTCAAGTCCACCAGTTATTAATGGTCTTATTTTTAACTCAAGTTTTTCCATTATATCTCTTTCTCTAGTTGCTTCACCATAAGATAATATTCTTCCTCTTATTGTTGTATAAACATCACTAAATATTGGAAAATCTTCACTTGTTAATTTAGTAAAATCAGTATTTACATTTATATTAAATCTTTGATATGTTTCAACAACAACCTCATTAAATAAAGTTAATACATCTTCTTCGATAGATGGATCATAGTACTTCATAAATGCTTTTAAAGTTTGAAGTGTTTTTGTTAAAACTGCATATCCAAGACCTCTTTGTGATTCTTCATCATCAGCATCTGGGACAATTTCAAGTGGATTAATCATACCAAATTCTCCACCTCTACCTAAATCAATGAAATCACCATTATAAAGTCTTACCATTGGTTCAAGTTCACCCTCAGGGTCAATTGCTACAATTCTATAACCATTTCTAACATGAGATCTAAGAAGTAATTTAGCCGCAGTAGATTTACCACTACCAGATGTACCTAAGATAATCATATTAGCATTATTTCTATTATGTTCTTTCTTTATTTGATATAAGAATTGATTAAATAAAATTATACCACCTGAAAAATCTACTCCAAGTAAACATGATAATCCTTGATCTTTGATACTATCAAATACAAAAGGATACATAGCTGCTAATGTTGGGGATGGAATTGGTGTTCCAATTCTATCTTCAATATCTTGTTTATCAAATATTGGTAAACATGATTTAAGAACTTTTTCTTGTTCAAATCTTAAAGGTATAGCTCTCATTTCCATAGCTTCTAAAGTAGATTTTAAAGATACTTTTGTTCTTTCTAACTCTTCTTTAGTATCAGCTGTTATCATAATATGCATTTGAAAATCAAATACCTTCGATTGATTAGTTGTAATAACCTTTATAAAATTTTCCAAGGATTCATAATCTTGTCTTAATCTTTCTTGATATGTAGCATCAGTCTCTTTTTGATATCTATCATATAAATCAATTAGCTGTTTATTAAGCATTTTTGACACAACATCAAAAGCAACTGGTATATGCTTTATAACAATTTTTACACCAGCTTGACCAGCTGTTAAACTAGATAAATAACCTGGAGTAATATATTTAGGATAAGAAAGAACAGATAAAATAGTTGCAAACTTATCACTTATTGTAAAATCAGAAACCCCAAAAGATAATCCTTTAGGAGCAATTTCTTTTTTAATTGCCATTAGTAATCACCGTCCCACTTTCAAATTTAATTCCACCATTTAAGAAATTATCTATTATCATTCTTAAATCTTCATTAGAAGTTTGAGAAGCAATTAATCCACAATTGGCCAAATTACTTATAAGATTTCTAATTTTCTTTTGAATAGAATCAGTATCTTTATCCTTAAATAGAATAAAATATTCTGTATCAACTATACCATTATTCATAAAAAGCTCCGCCTTAGATATGTCATCTATTAAAAGCTTTCTATAAACAGGATTTTGAGTATCATTTAATTGTAATTGTAATTGAGATATGTATAGATTAATATCAACAGGTCTATCTGCAATTATTAACCAAAATTCATAATCAATAAGATTATAAAAAGTTCTAAATGACTCAATAATAGAATTCTGATAATTTTCTTCAAGTATAAATATATTTCTTGGTTGAATTTTAACACCAGTAACCATCTGTTTATTATCAAGAAAAATCATATTATTATTAATATCTTTAATAGGTACCCAACTCTCAGTATAAATACTACTTGTACTCATTTTTATAACACCAACCTTCCCATTTATAATTTCTTCTTCCATAGAAGAAATCAATCATTTCTTTTATTAAAGTTAAAACATTGTGATAATTAGGTATTGGAACAACTAAAAACGCTGATATAAACAATGGAAGTAAACATATAATAGCCGCTTTAAGTGTTTCAGGAGAAATTGATATCAATAACAAGACTGATACCAAAATTCCAATACCAAATAAAACTAAATCAAATTTTGTAAACATACCAAAAATTAATGTTCCCTTTTTGGCATTTGCAGGGATTAAATAATTCACTATATATCACACTCCTTATTTAGTATTTGCTTCATTCATATTTTTACTAGCTGTACGAGCCTCTTTAAGAACAATTTTTTGATCTGAAGTAGCTTTATCAATTACATCATTTAATGTTGAATCTGCTCTACTAAATGCTTCTTGTGCCGAATCTACTGCTGATGAATATGAAGCAACAGAGCCTAAATTACTACTTGATAAATTATTCGCAACACCTTGTGCACCTGTAATAGCATCTATAAAAGTTGTGCTAACTCCGGATGAATTTAATGCTGTATCAAGATCTGATATAGATGTAATTCCTCCTAAATCCATTTGTGCTAAAATATCTCCCAATTTTGTTTTTACATTTCCAGTAGAAGCATTCATCTGTGTTTCTATTGCGGTTCTAATTTGATTAATTGTTTGATTATCTTTTTGAGCAACAAATAGATCATGTTGTGTGCTATTATATTTTTTCAATGCTTCTTGTTGTTGTTCTGTATGACCTTTCATTTTATCTACCATAGAACTATAGGCTGCTGTAGTTGCTGCTGATGCATTGACAACCTTTCCATCTTTATCAAGAATAGTTGATCCAACAGTTTCAGACAAATATGCTTTTGCTCTTGCTTTTGCATCTTCGGTTTTTTTCCATTCTTTTTGGTCTTTTTCAACAGAGCCTTTTCCACCTTCATTGTATCTCAATTTTTGATATGCTTTATATGCATTATCTTCGTGTGCTGCAGCATTTATTGCAGATGTTGCATTTTTAACACCAGTCATCGCTTTAGAACCAAATCCTGACACTTTTGAAGAGGCATTACCCGCAGCACTTTTAATTTTTTGTACAACTGCATTTCCATTTATTTTCTGTCCCAAACCAGTTTTAGCAAATTTTCCGCCTGCTCTACCTAATAAATCTACTCCTTTACCAGCCAATGCACCAATACCTGCTCCTGCAAGTAAAGGAGTTGCTTTTGCAACATTAGTAAGTCCTTTCCATGCATTTTGTGCTACTTTACCTACACCTGCCATATTACCAAGTCTACCAGCAATACCACCTTGAGATTTAATTTCTACTCCAAAAATCTTACCAATCATATCAGGTACTTGTTTAGCAAATATCAACATACCTACCATCAAAAATGCTTTTAATACTAGTGTCCAATCAGAATCTTTGAATTGTTCCATAAATGATGATAGATTGCTCACTAAAAATAAATAAAATGCAATCGCCGCCACTCTAACAAATAACTCAGCATATGTCTTACCTAGTTCTTTAAACCAAGATGATAATATTTTATCACCTGCAGCTACATATGAAACTATTGATATAGGTGCAGTTAATTCCATGAATGCCATTTTAAAAACTCTAACTGCAACATCAATTGCAAATATTACTAAAATATATACTGTTACCAGACCTACAACTATTGCAATGAGTCCATTAAATTTGAATGCATAGGCCTCATCATTTGATATATTCGCATTTTCAGGATTTATGGCTGTCGCATTAATATTTTTTGCAACAGCTCCTATATATTTAGGCAAATCCTCTGCAATCATTTTTGAATAATATTCTGAAACGCTAACAGATACATTTACATTCCCATCAGCATCAGCCATTTCATCATCTGGATAAAGAACTGCCGACATTAATGTTCCTGCAATAACTTGTCCACCATTTCCACCAGCTTCACATTTACTCTTATCTGAACTATTACAATTATATTCTATTCCAACAACAATTTTTTCAATTAAACTGTTTTTCATAATAGTCTCTTGTATTTTATATAATTCATCAAATGCAAATGGAATTACAACAATAAGCATAAGCGCTATAATAGCTCTTTTAAATACAGCTTTAACACCTTTTTTTCCATCACTGAGTAAATCGGGATTTACTATTGCTGATAATATTGTTACAGAAAAAGCAAATAGCATTACAACACTTACAAGGGTATATATATTTGCACTAATTTCTTGAACAATCTCTGATTGTAAAAATCTTGTTGTAGCTATATTGTAAAAAATTTTATACATATATACAATTAGGCAATATATTGGTTTGCATAAGTAAATAGCAATTTTTCTGAATAATCCTTCCATCATATTTTTCACCTACTTTCCATTAACAATACATTTTGCAATACTGGTATCTAATGACGAAAAAGTACCAATTAAAAAGCTTATAATAAATGGAACCATTATAAATAAAACTAATAAAATTAATCTCTTTGGAAATTGTTTTTTTGATTTTTCCATTTTTTCTATATCTGATGCTATAACAGCTTTTGCATAATCTAATGTACCAAACAAAACAACTAAAATTGGTGCAATTATTCTAAGAATATTATATAAAGTATGAAATACCGCAAATTCTTTACAATTTGGCACATATTTTTGTTTAAATTTTATATCTAGTGTTAGTGCTGTTACTTGATGCAAAGTGTCTTTTAATTCTTGAAGTAAAGTAGCATTTTTTTTCTGTTTTTCTCTTAACGTTTTATATTGAGAATCACCATAACAACCACTCATACAATTATCTAACTCACCGGCAGAAACGTTCTTACAACGGCTTTGTAAACACTCATTACACTTTTTATAAGTTTGTGATGATTGACATGCAGTCAAGGCACTCGATTTATACATTACTCCCGTAGAATCCGTGCATATTGCTGAACATATATTATTTTTCATCGCACTATCTGATGATTCTCTCTCATCCTGCTCATTCTTATCCTCTTCATATTTTGGATTACTTGAAATGTTTATAAGTCTAAGCATTGTATTATACGCACTTGATTGATAATCAGCAAATGCACTTGAATATCTAGAATCTTTACCAGTAGAATCTTTACTAGTAATAAGACCATTCAATGCTCTAAAATTGTCAATTGCAAAAAATGCTGCTCTACGTCTATTCCAATCATCATATGACATACCTTTATCTTGTTTTTCATTTCCAATGGTATCTGACAAAGCATATTTCTTAAACGAATCATAATCAGTAAAACTATAGTTTGAAATATCAAGATAATCCTCTTTTACAGTATAGCTAAACTTATGCATATTACCATTTGCATCTCCACCATTCATATATATATAGTATGAATCTAATATATTTGAAAAAGTATATGCACCATTTTTATAACTTAAACCATTCATTTTACTATAGCCATCAGATTTGTCATTTTTAAATCCATAAAGGTCTTCAAAATATGCTTTTATAGCATGATTAGCCTTTGAATTTTCTTTTTTACCATCTATAGTTTGGGACTTTAAATATAATGCAAGATAACTGGATGATGTATTTAATCCAACTTGTTGTGTATTTCCAGAATCATCTTTGAATTGAAAAAAGCTTGCTTTTTCTGTAGCTGCAATAAATTTCCCATTGGAAGTACCAACTGGTAATATACCTGTTGCGCTATTATAATGTACATTCTTTATCATATTTGTAAATGTATCTCTTTTAATTGGGTCTAATTTATAGTTAACTCCAGTAAAATCAACTCTTACATATTCTGGACATGTTCTATAATCATCCCCTCTATTCTTCTTAGAGCCATTACCTTTACCTCTCATATATTTGTAAAATCCACTATCATTAAAAGTGGTAGATTTAGGGTCTTGAAGACTAATACTATAATCGCTATCACTACCAGTATATACGACACTTGTTGACTGGCCGATAGATCCATCCAATTCACCAATATTTGGAGATAAAACTCTAAGCATTTCATACTCACATACAATTTTTTTTTTATATTCTGCTTTAACATTTAATTCATTTAGAAAAAACGATATAAATATTACTGCAATAACGCTAAAAATTTTAATAAGATAATTTTTCATGTAAAAAACCTACTTTCTCATTATTATGATACCATAAAATAAAAAAAAAGAAAATATAAATTTTCTTTTTTTGTTATTTACTACTTTGTTGACATTACATCAAATGATTGAGCTTTTTCTGCTGCATCCCAGCATCCTTTATAATCACCGTTAGATGTTACTAATCCTACAACAACTGAAACGATATATGGAATTAAGAATACGATTACTGCAGAAACAATTCTTTTTATGAAAGGTTTTTGAGCTTCTTTCATTTTCTTTTCATCACCAGCAATAACAGCCTTAGCCATATCAATTGTTCCAAATAATATTAAACCAATTGGAACGGCGATTTGAAGTATTCTTAAAACTAATTTAACGTAATATATCATTGTTAGTATTGCGTCTCTACCTTCACCTATATCACATGCTTTTCCTAAAATTTCTAACATAAATTTTCCCTCCAAACTTTTTATTTATACCTCCATTTTATAATTATTATTACCAATTGTCAACTAAATTATTTTAAATGTGTAAAATTGTATCAACAAAAAAAAGAAATGAAAATCAAATCATTTCTTTATTTTTCTATCAATTTCATATCAAGTGTATTTTCTTTTCCATCTCTTATATATGTTACTTTTATTGTATCACCTGTTTTATATTGATATAAATAATATCTAAGTGTACTTATACTTGTTACTTTATTATCATCAAACTTAGTTATAACATCGCCCTTTTTAAGTCCTGCTTTTTCTGCTGAACATCCACTTTCTACTTTAGCTATTACAACACCTGTTTCACTTGTATTTACACTTATATTATTCATATATAAACTATATCTATCACTAGTATTTATTACTGATATACCTATTGATGGTCTTTTTATTTCTTCACCTTTTTCTAGATATGTAACATAGTTCTTAACATCATTTATTGGTATTGCAAATCCCATACCTTCTATTTCTTCTGTTGCAAGTTTCATAGATGTAATACCTATTACTTCACCTGCTAAATTAACAAGTGGGCCACCACTATTACCAGGATTTATTGCAGCATCTGTTTGTATTACTTTTGCTATTATAGAATCTGTTTCTATCATTCTATCTTTACCAGATATAATACCTCTTGTTATTGAACCACTATAATCTGATCCCATAGGACTACCAATTGCAATTACTGTTGATCCTAAATTAATATTATCACTATCTCCTAAAGTAGCAACCTTTTTAACTTTGCTTTTATCTATTGAAAGAACTGCTATATCAGTATATTCATCACTACCAAGTAATTTAACTTCTACTGTTTCGTTATCTGATAAAATAACTTCTATTTTATCTGCAGAATCTATTACATGATGATTTGTAAGTATATATCCTTTACTACCATCAGTTTTATATACAAATCCTGATCCACTTCCTATATTCTGATTATTTTTATAGCTTTCTACAGTTACAACAGAATCATAAGCTTTATCTATTGCATCTTCTATTGCTGTTTCACTTAATTTTGTTTCATTAACTGTTTTCTTTTCTGTTATTACTTTTGACTCTACTGGAAAATATTTTAAATATATAATAACTGCAAATACAGCACTAAATATTGTGAATACATAAGCTAAAAAATATTTAAATAATCTTTTTCTATCTTTCATATTATCATCCTCTATTCTATATTTATTAAATCCATATAATTTTCTGGAAAACCTAATGTATCATATATTTTATTAATTTTTACTGATTTTATTTGCCATGTTAAATCTTGAAGTTTAAGATTTATTTCATCCATCATATGCATAAATTCATCTTTTGTAAGCATTTGTTTTAATATTATTATTAATGCAAATATATCATTTTTTCCTTTTACGTATTCACCAAATTCATCTTGCTTTATTTTTAGTTCATTATGATATTTAGTATTAGAAATATATTTTTGTGTTCTATGATCAAATACTATATCTTCATGCGCACACAAATTTCTATAATTTGCAAGTAACGATAAATATATTTCCATATCTTCCATTTCAATTCCATAAAGATCTGCAATTTCTTTTTGATCCTCTGGTTTTAGTATTCCATAAAGTTCATTTATTAAACCAAATGACAGCACTTTTACTAGTACCCATAACGGGATATAACCATAATTTGTTATATAATGAAGTGTCGCACTATGATTTTGACTATTTACTCTAATTTGTCTTTTCATTTTATTTATTACATCACTAACTCTTCTTTTATCTTTATTGTCAGTTGTAAAATTTGATTCTTTTAAATAATTTTTCTCTTTATAACCATATTTAACAGATAACTTATATGATATTATGCTTTTAATATTATTTTCTATTATTAATAAATTTTTAAACAATATATTTCTAAGTTCTCTATCAAACATAAAAATTGCATATAATTCATCAAAGGTTGCACCTTTTACAAATTTCTTTTCTTTTGATGAAACCATTAATACTCTTCTGTAACCATTTATAAAAAAGTAATTTTCTTTTAAAAGTATATTTCTTGCTTCTTCTTCATCATTTATAGTAAGACCTTTACTTTTAAAAATTCCAAGTTGTTCATCAAGAGTTTTAAATTCCTTTTTATTCATATTTAAATCACCCTACTGTCATAAATTATAACATAATTTTTTTTAGACTTAAAGTATTTAAATTTATTTCTACAACTTAACACTTTTTTCACATATTTTCACATTTTTTATATTTTTCGGTCGAAAATTTCGACCAAAAGTTTTTCAGATTCTTTTTATTCAAGCAAAAGAAAAACCTTTTTGAAAATTTATATGGGTTATATCTTCTGACACCATTACCATTTTTTAAACTTGAGGCCGAAATTTTCGACCTCAAGTTTTTAAATTCAAAATCAATAAAAAAATGAAAATCTTTCTGGAAATTTATATGTATTATTTTTTACTGCCTCATTTATTTCTTTTGATCGTACATTTATCTTCTCCTATATTTTTGATTATTGTTTCTAAATACTCTTTATCCTTTATCTTAGTAATCGCAAAACATTTATTACCTAAATCTTTATAGCTTGCTCCTGAATGATATAATACCTTTTTATCAAGTATTATGAATCTATCGTGAAACTTATCACTATATATTACTTTTAAATTATGATATTGTTTATTATACTTTTTTATATCTATATCTTTTAATAAATTAAATTTTCTAGTAACAACAGTTACTTTTACATTTAGATTCGTAATCATATCTAAAATACTTTTATCTGCATAATTATCTATTATAATTATTTCTTTCTTTGCTTCCTTAAATATATCAATTAATAGCGAATATGCATCATATATTTGTCCTTCATAAAATATATGATTTATTTTTTCTTTTTCTTCTAATTTTGAAAATGACTCCTCTAATAAATTAATCCTTTCATTATCTTTTATAACAAGTTCATTTATATATTTCTGTTCTATTAAACTTGATGATATTATCTTTCTCATTTTTACAAATGTATCCATTATTCTTATACTTGTTTCTACCGCTACTTTTGATTTTAATATTGTAGATAGCATTGCAATCCCTTGCTCTGTAAATACTCTTGGATTATATCTTCTACCACCATATCCACTTTCTAAACTTGAGGTCAAAAAATTTGACCTCAAGTTATTATACTCATTATCACTTAATTGAAAACTATATCTTTCAGGAAATTTATCTGGATTATTCTTTACTGCCTGATTTATTTCTTTTGTTCCATTTTTACACTGATATAATTTTGCTAAATCAGAATCTAGCATTACTTGCTTCCCTCTTATTTCATATATCATATTTTCTATATTTAATTCTTCTTTTAATTCGTACATAATTCGCCTCCTATACTTATATTCTCTATAAATAACTAAAATTCCACTAAAAAAAGAGAATTAATTAGAATTTTCTTTAGCTTTTCTAACTAATTCTCTTATTTTTCTAAGTCTATGATTAATACAAGATTTTGTTACCTTATTACCTGTTTCTATTGAAATTATCTCACTTAATTCTATTAATGAACTTTCAGGATACTTTAATCTATAATTTGCGACTTCTTTAACCTTATCATCAAGTAAATCATATGCATCTATTTCTTTTAAATAATTAATATCATCAACTTGACTTTGAGCAGATTTCATACTCTTTTCTATATTTGCTTGTTCACAGTTATTTATTCTATTAGTCATATTAACTTTTTCTCTATATGTTCTTATATCTTCATAATAAAGTACTTCTTCATAAGCCTTTATTATAGTTAATAATTCACTAATCTTTTCTGATTCTTTAATATAAACCATATAACCTTTTTTTCTTCTATGTACTTTTGAATTTAAATTATATTCATTTAATAGATTATTCAAAAATTCTGCAAATTCTAAATTTTCTATTAAAAACTCCAAATGATATCTTGATGTCTTTGGATCATTTACACTTCCACATATTAAGAAACAACCTCTTATAAATGCTCTTTTAAGTTCATCATCCGCAACTATAAACTCACTAGGAACTTTTAATAAATCAAAACCTTTTTCATTAAGCAAACCTAAATCTTTTATTATTGTAAGTACATCTTTTTTAATTTCAATAATATATACTTCATTCTTTTTAAAGTTATAATTTTTCTTTATAGTTATATTAGATGTAACATTATATATTTCTTTAACTATTTTAAATATTCTATTTGCAACATTTATATTTTCTGTTTGAATTCTTATTGCGTACAATTTTATATCAGCACTTGTTCTAATTATTCCAGATAATTCTGATATATATTCAAGTTTAGTACATTCTAGATTTGATATTTCTTTTTTTATTTTTCCTGAAAAAGTCATAACCATTACTCCTTACTTTAAATCTTTTATTATTGATAAAGCCGCTACTGCTCCATCTGATGCCGCAGTTACTATTTGATAAACTTTTTTCTTAATTATATCTCCTGATGCATAAATACCATCAATATTAGTTTTCATATTTTCATCTACAACAATATAATTATTATCAAGTTTTATATTAAGTGATTTTATAAAATCAATATTAGGTGTATAACCATTTTCTATAAATAATCCATCTATAGCATATTCTTTATTATCTATAGTTACAGTTTTAATAATTTCATCACTGACATTTAAATTGCTTATTTTTTTATTAATAACTTTAATATTATCTTTATCAAAAGTTACATTATCATCACTATAATTAACATATATTAAACTGTTTACTATATTACTTAAGTATATTGCATCATTTTCACTTTCTTTATTATTACCAATAAGCATAACATCTTTGCCATTATATAGTGAACCATCACATTTAGCACAATAACTTATATTAAGCGCATGTTCTTTTAGTATATCAAGCTTTTTTTCTACTCTACCACACGCAATTAATATAGTTTTTGTTTTATATTCATTTTTTTCTGTTTTAACTATTTTTTCTTTACCATCTATAACATCAATTACTTTTTCTGTTTTAATAGGAACTCCTAAATCAATTACTTGTTCATACATATCATAAGCAAGAGAGCTTGCATCTATATTTTTAAATCCTAAATAATTATTTATTTTATCAGTTTTAAGTAATTTACCACCAGGTGCACTTTTTTCTAAAATAAGTATATTTTTATTTGCATTCTTAAGATAAAGTGCCGCACTTAAAGATGCTGGTCCTGCACCTATTATAATAGAGTCATAAATCATTATTTTACCTCCATTTCATTATAGTACTTTTTATTTCTATTTGTTACTATAATAATTATTCCAATTATTATACCTATTAATGATACTATTTGAGCAATCTTTAAGCCAAAGAACATTAAACTATCTGTTCTAAGTGCTTCTATAAAGAATCTTCCTATTCCATACCATATAAAATAAAAACCAATTTGAAAACCTTTTCTTAAATTTTTATTTTTTCTTGCAATCATTAATATTATAAATCCTATTAAACACCAAATACTTTCAAAAAAGAATGTTGGATAATAATATTTACCTTCAATATGCATTCCATTTATTATAAATTCAGGTATATGCATATTTTTTAAATTTTGGTATGTTGTAATTCCTCCATGTGCTTCTTGATTAAAGAAATTGCCCCATCTTCCAAAACTTTGGGCAATTATAACCGCAGGCGCTACTATATCTAATATTTTTATAAAACTAACACTCTTTTTCTTAGTATAAAAGTATACAAATATAAGTCCCGCAATTACTCCTCCATGAATCGCAAGTCCACCATTATATATTTTTAATATTTCTGATGGATTTGCTAGATAATAATCTAAATTAAATACACAATAATAAACTCTCGCACCTAATATTCCAATTATTAATGTATAAAATATTAAATCACTTATAAATTCTTTTGGTAATCCTTGTTTTTTCCCTTCTCTTGTTATTAATATGTACGCTACTATAACACCTAAAAGTATACACAAAGAATAATAATATACATTAAATCCAAATATATTAAATGCAACTCTATTCATTATTACACCTTCTTATTATTGGTTTTACTATTAATTCTTCTACAAAGAAATTCATAATACTAATACATATTGCGATTAAAAGTCCACTCCAAAATCCATATATATTGAAATGATCACCAAGTATTAAATCAACAATTTTTAATATTAAAAAGTTTATAAATGGATAAAATAGTCCAAATGTTAAGGCTGTTATAGGTATTGTTAACTTAAATATAATTGGTCTTACTGTTTTATTTAATACATAAATAATAACTACCGCTAAAAGTTCATACCAAAAGTTATCCACATCAAAAGAATTAAATATAGCATCTACAACAAGAAGTACAAGTGTATAACCTAATATATATAACACCGAATCTAAAAACTTATTAATTCTAACACTATTTTTTTCTTTTATTACCACTTTCATATTATCATATTCCTCTCTCTTATTCTTTTATAACAAATATTTTCTTTCCAAAGAGATTATAACACAAATGTTTTAAAATAAAAAGATGTTTTTCTAAAAACATACACTATTTTTCTTATTGATTTATTTAATCATCCTGTACAATTCTCTCTGGTGTTTCAAAAAAATATTGTTTTAATAGTTAATACATATAATTATTGTTAATATTTTTAATCAAAATTATATAAAAAAGATACTTTAATTCTGAAAATAAAAGAACTTTTATAATAAAAGTCCTTCTATACATTTCTATCATTTTATCTCTACTTATAGTAATAAAAATATGACACCTATTCATTAAAATTATATATCTCTTTGATTATTCAGGGTAGACACTCAACATGGTAAAACTGAATGTTCCTTTTTTTATGAAGTTTCCTTCATCTGTATTCGTAATAACATATTTTTTTATTTTTTTCAATACTCATTAGATAAAGTGATTATAAAACGTCCTTCAAATACATTCCAGTATAACTCTTTTCATCTTGAACGATTTTTTCTGGAGTACCTGTGAATATTACTTCACCACCTAAATCTCCACCTTCTGGTCCTAAATCAATTATATGATCCGCTTGCGCAACTACATCTAAGTTATGTTCAATAACAATAATAGTATCACCATTATCGACAATTCTATTTAATATTTCAAGTAATTTTTTAACATCATGTGTATGTAAACCAGTAGTAGGTTCATCAAGTATAAATAAACTTTTACCAGTAGGTTTCTTTTGAAGTTCTTTAGCAAGTTTTACTCTTGATGCTTCACCACCAGATAATGTTGGTGCACTTTGTCCAAGTTTCATATATCCAAGTCCTACATCTTTTAATACTTCAAGTTTAGATTTTACTTTAGGTATATTTTCAAAGAATACATAAGCATCTTCAACAGTCATATCAAGTACTTCACTAATATTTTTACCCTTATATTTTATTTCTCTTGTTTCACTATTATATCTAGTACCTTTACATACTTCACAAGGAACATATACATCAGGTAAGAAATGCATTTCTATTCTTTTAACACCATCACCAGAACAAGCTTCACATCTTCCACCTTTTACATTAAATGAAAATCTACCTTTATCATATCCTCTTATTTTTGCTTCTTTAGTAACTGCGAACACTTCTCTTATATCATCAAATACACCTGTATAAGTTGCAGGATTACTTCTTGGTGTTTTACCAATTGGATCTTGAGTAATACATACAAGTTTGTCAAGATTTTCAATTCCTTTTACTTCTTTACATTTACCTGGTTTCTCTTTTGATTTATAAAGTTTATTTCTAACAGTTTTAGATAATATTTCATTAACAAGTGTACTTTTACCTGAACCAGATACGCCCGTTACACATATAAATTTTCCAAGTGGGAATTTTACATTAATATTTTTTAAATTATTTTCTTTCGCACCTTTTACTTCAAGATATAATCCATTACCTTTTCTTCTCTTTTTAGGTACTTCTATTCTTTCTTTACCAGATAAATATCTTCCTGTTAAACTATTTTCATTATTCATTACTTCTTCTGGAGTACCTGCAGCGACTACCTCACCACCATGTACACCTTGAAGTGGACCAATATCTACTAAATAATCTGCTTGTTTCATAGTATCATGGTCGTGTTCTACTACGATTAATGTATTACCTAAATCTCTCATTTCAAGCATTGAATTAATAAGTCTTTGATTATCTCTTTGATGAAGACCTATTGATGGTTCATCAAGTACATAAAGTATTCCAGTAAGTCTTGAACCAATTTGAGTTGCGAGTCTAATTCTTTGACTTTCACCACCAGATAAAGTTGCAGCACTTCTATTTAATGTTAAATATTCAAGCCCAACATTATTTAAGAATGATAATCTATCTTTTATATCTTTTAATACTACTTCAGATATTTTTGCTTGTTCTTTTGTAAGTTTTAACTTACTCATAAAATCTAAGCATTTTTTAATACTTAAATTACATACATCATAAATATTTTTTCCATTTATAAATATATTTAATACACTATCATTAAGTCTCGCACCATGACAATGTTCACACTCTTGATCTATCATATATCCTTCAAGCCAATCTCTAATAAATGATGAATTTGTTTCTTTATATCTTCTTTCTAAAAGACCAATAACTCCTTCATATATTTCAATCTTATCATATGCATTCCCGCCTTTTGATTTAAACTTAAATCTAATTGCGTCATTACTTCCATATAATACCAAATTAAGTTCTTTTTTAGTAAGTTTTTCAATTGGTTTATTCATATCAATTTTATACTTATCACAGAATATTTCTAACTTTTGAATATATATATTAGTGTCTTCCATATTCTTAAATGGTAATATTGCGCCATTATTTAATGATTTTGTTTTATCTGGAATAACTAAATCTACATCCATTTTTTGTTTAAATCCTAAACCTTTACAATATGGACATGCTCCATATGGTGCATTAAATGAGAATATTCTAGGTTCAAGTTCTCTTAATGAATAATTACAATGTGGACATGAAAAGTTTTCACTAAATATTATTTCTTCTCCTCCAATAACACTTATTACTACTTTTCCACCGGATAACTTTGTACTTGTTTCTAATGATTCATAAAGTCTACTTCTTATTCCATCTTTTATAATTAACCTATCTACAACAACATCTATATTATCTTTTATATTTTTTTCTAAAGTAATTTCTTCATTTAAATCATATATCTCACCATTTACTCTAACTCTTGAATATCCTTCTTTTCTAAGTTTATTAAATGTATCTGCGTGAGTTCCTTTTTCTCCTTCAACTATAGGGCTTAATACCATAATTTTTGTGCCTTCATCAAAATTCATTATCTTATTTGTCATTTCTTCAATAGATTGACTTGTTATTGGTATATGATGAGTAGGACAATATGGCACTCCAACTCTCGCAAATAAAAGTCTTAAATAATCATATATTTCTGTTACTGTACCTACTGTTGATCTTGGATTTCTATTTGTTGTTTTTTGATCAATACTAATTGCTGGACTTAATCCTTCTATTAAATCAACATCTGGTTTCTCAGAACCTCCTAGAAACTGTCTTGCATAACTGCTTAAGCTTTCCACATATCTTCTTTGTCCTTCTGCGTATATTGTATCAAACGCTAGTGATGATTTACCTGAACCAGATACACCTGTCATAACAATTAATTTATTTTTTGGTAAATCTATATTTATATTTTTTAAATTATTTTCTCTTGCTCCTCTTATTATTATTTTATCCATGAAAAACACTTCCTTCAAGCATGTATTATACCAAATTATTTTAAATTAATATAGCGAACAAATTAATTTTTTTGAATATTATATTATGGGTGATAATAATGAAAATACTTTTAACAGTATTTGGTGTATATAATACACTTGAAAATGTTGATGATGAGGTCTTTAAAGAGATTATAAGTAAAATTAAACAAGTAAAAGAAATAAACAATGATGATATTATTTTAATTAGTTTCTGTGATAATACTGAAAATAAAGACGTTTTTATGTATTATTTAAGAAATATTACTGACGATAATGAAATATTAATTGGAAGACAATTTTTAAATAATATATATTATAATGATATAGTAAAAAGTGGTGCGCTACTTTATGACAAAAAATTAAGTAAAGAACAAAAAATATTTGATTATACTGCTAAATTAATTGAAAATAACAATATGGTTGATTTATATTACATTGATGGCTCCATTAATGAAGAATATGTTAATGATTTATTTAGCGTATTTGGTGATAAAGTAAATACTAATATAATTAAAAATAAAGATGAGAAAATTATACAAGAAATTGATAATAAAATTAATTCTGTAAGAAAGAATACATATAAAAATAATATGTCTAGTAATTGACATATTTTTTACATTATACATAATTAATAAAATATATTGCTTAATATAAAGAAAAGAAAAAGGTATAATACTAATAAGGGTGAACTTTATGAAGAAAATATTAAGAAATGGAATGTTAATAATAATTGCTATCTGTATTACAACATATCTGGTAATCGGAGTTACCTCAATTTATAGAAGTAATATAAATAAGCATAACAACTTATTAAATAATGTAGATGATAAACTTGTTTACGATAACAAAAATAATAGTACAGCAGAAACAAAAGATAATTCTACTAATTCAGACAAAAATACCAATAATAATTCAAATAAAGATGATTCTAATAAAAATAATTCTTCTAGTTCTAGCAAAAACAACTCTTCTTCTAATTCTAATAAAAATAATTCTTCTTCTAACTCTAGTAAGAACA
>UMEZ01063782.1_pt1 | contig 68783 bp, 60 predicted proteins | sample 1964841 | NCBI WGS metagenome assembly UMEZ01 (sample SAMEA4836029, study PRJEB28245) | human gut metagenome | biome: gut microbiome; material: fecal sample | place: Denmark | collected 2008 | reverse complement strand
TGAAACTCGTTTACAAAACGGGAATCTCGGATGACTATTGAACAGAGCTTTTGGGATGCTATATACCCGCTGATTTTTTCGTTACACAAAAATCGCATTTCGTTACATAGGATTGAATTTCAAAGGAAAAGTGGCGATATAAAAAAGGAAATGTTTGAATGGAATAAGATCCGGGGGAGTAGAAGACGAATGCTGAAAATAGCAATATGTGACGATGAACAGCCCATAAGAGAATACCTGAAAAGGCTGGTAGAGAAATGTACGGAGGGGGAAATCCGACTGTTTGTCGACGGCGGAGAACTGTTGGCGGATCCGACGGCGTTTGACCTGATCCTGTTAGATATTTCCCTGAACCGGGAGCAGAATGCGGCGGAACCGGACGGTATGGAGACGGCCAGAAAGATCCGTGAAAGGTCGGATGCACTGATTATCTTCGTGACGGCCTTACGTGAATATGTGTTTGAAGGCTATGATGTGGGGGCGTTTCATTATCTTTTGAAGCCTATCGATGAGCAGAAGTTCACAGAAGTCATGGACAGGGCAATCTGCCAGATCCGGAGTAAAAAGAATGTTGAACCGTTGGTTATAAAAGTAGGCGGCAACTATGTCAGGATTCCTGTGGATGATATCCTCTATGCCGAGAACCAGGCCAGAAAAATTATGCTGCACACCAAGTCAAAGAAGGAGCCCTACTGTTTTTATGAAAAAATGGAAGTGCTGGAGCAGAAGCTGGGAGATCGCTTTTTCCGCTCCCATCGAGGATTTCTTGTGAATCTGCAGGAGGTCGCCCGGTATGACAACAGCAACATAGAATTGAAAAACGGTGAGAGCGTATTTTTAGCAAAACAGAAATATAATGACTTTGTCACCGCATACATGAAGTATCTGAGAAAAGTGTAAGCGGTGATGCTTCAGAAAGGAATCAGCGGGTGATTTTTATATTTTGAGTGTCATTTTCTGCAATAAAAGGTCACTTTCTGCACAGGTAGTTGTAAAAATGTTTGAATCGGGTTTATGTTAGAAGTGTAGTTTAGGTACTCAATTATTGAGAAAAACAAAAATCTTAGGAGGTATGGTTTTATGATCAAAAAAAAATTAGCAAAAATGTTGACAACCTGTTTAATGTCTGTATTTATTATTGGTACTGCAAGCATGACTGTACATGCAGAAAGTGTGAGAGAAACAGAGCCTAATAATACTATGGAAACCGCTGAAACGATTATGGCAAATCATGAAACCGCTGCACAGGCAGTCAGTGGTAGTCGTCCTAGCCAGCATGTAGTTACAGGAAGTACAAGTAATACTGACGAGGATTGGTTTAAGGTATATTTGTCAGCCGGAACGCAGTATGTTACTTGTAACGATGATCCTTTTGAATTTGAGGTTTATGATCCAAACGGCAGTCTTGTTTTAGATGAAATATATACAAAGATAGGATTTGGTTCAACAGCATATCCGTTTGTGGCATCAACAGATGGATTTTATTATGTAAAAATTAAAGGAATTACATCATCATCTTCAGACTATATATTGCTAGTAGGTGGTCCAACCTATTCTGTTGCAAGTTGTAAAGTGGAAATGCCTACTGTAAACATGGCAAATGGCAGCGATAGTTCATCATCTATAGATTTACGATTTGAGGATGCTCTGCCAGAAGATGCTGTAGTATATATGCTTTCAATGAGTGGAATAAGAACTACTGCGGTAGATAGTATTTCAGTTAGAAATCTTAGTAGCAATAATACAGTTAACTTATCTACATATACGTGGGATAAATCGGGGTTAGTATCTTTAAACATGCCATTAAAAGGCAGATGGTCAATAACGTATGGCTATAGTAAGGATATATCTTTCACTCCTACTATTTCTTTGTATTATGCATATCCGGTTACATCAACATATGTTGAGGATGATGTTGTGATTATACAATAATTTTAGAAAGGGTGATGCTATGAATGTTAATTTTTTTCCTTTTAGTAATTCACTTCAAATTCTAGGTCGTAGACAGAGTTTGGCAAATATTATGTGCAATCAGCAAAGTGTTACTCAAAGTAGGAAAAAAGATTTATTTGTTAGAAATACAATGTATGATACAGGAATTTATACAGCTTCAGCAGGAAAAAGAAATAAAATGATTTCAAACAGTATATTATCTGCTATGAATAATGATATTTCTAAGGTACGAAAACAAGGCGATATATACGAATGCGAAGGAACATTTTTTACAGCGGAGCAGATACCTAAAATCAGTGGAACTTCTTTGAATGAAATTAAAGCGGAAGATAATATCATTGACTTTGGGAAGAATAAGTATTTTAAATATGTCTCCCGTGACGGACAGGAGCATTGTTTATACACAGATAATAAGGGGATAGGCGCTATTGTTTCCGAGATTATGCGTGGCGAGCCTTATGATCCGGTGTTGGAAAGGTATGCGAGCTTTTGGAATTATATGATGACAAAAGACCCTGTATATGTTCAGTTGTCTTATTCAGATGAAGAAATAAGAGGATATATGGAAAATGCAGGGATAAAAAATGGCTTTTTCACAGTAAAAATGGGAGATAGGGAAGCAACACAATTTTATTCTGCCACTAAAACAACAAGTCCAATTCAGTCTAAGGAACGATATGATGCAAGATATAAGAATTTGACTTCGGGTGGTATTTTGCTTGACGAATATGAAGCTGGAGATATTTTTAAGATTGGTAATAAGGAATATGTTTTAAGTGAATCTCATACATTGGACATACCATACGGAGAGGATATTTATAATATAGAGTATCCGAGTAATTATAAGTTTGGTAAAAAAGTTGAAGAATAATAAGGGATTCCCTTGAGGTGGACTAGAAAGTGTGGTTCAGCTCAAGGGAATTTTATATATTCTTATATAAGTAAGAGCATTATACATTAATAGAGTTTTTATTGCGGAAGTTTTCACTTATTTCGTGACATGGACTAAAACAAGTCCCTTTTCACCATGCGTATTGCATAAAATAATGCAAAAAGAACCAAAATGGGTTCATGGGCATGGTGAAAATGGATGGAACAGAAAATAAAGCAAGATGAGATATTTATTGGTAAGAATATCCGGCGTATAAGGAAAGAAAAAGGAATCAGGCAGACGGAAATGGTTGCATTGTTGCAGTTGGAGAATGTAATGATTACAAGAGAAGCTCTGGTAAAGATAGAACGTGGAATCCAGCATATTCAGGCAACGCAGCTCCGGGCAATAAAAAATGTATTAGAGACTACTTATGATGAGTTATTAAAATAGAGAATGAAAAAGACAGTCAAGTTTCATATAATGTGGAATTGACTGTCTTTTTATGTAGAAATTAGGATAATCAAATTAGCTCTTGTGCTGATAATTTAAAATATCTTTGAGCAAGGCAGGAGTTATTCTTTTTTTATCCGCTTCAGTTAAATTTGAAAACTGAGACAAGGTAGTAAGTTTATTCTTTTTAAAAAGAGTAATAGATTTTGGCTCAGACGTAATTTCAAATAGAAATTTGTCATGCCAGCTTTTAGGTGTGTTCCCATGCTTTCTTAATATACGGTATGTTTTCATGGTAAGGAGGTAGTCCTTATTACATATACAATAGAGGTCATATACGGTTTTGTCGTTAAAGTCATTGATGTGGTGGATATTGTTCCTAAAGAGATAAATATATAATTTAGAAGGAAAATTAAATTGTTGGAGACTTTCCTTTACAATGGAAAGAGAATTTATTTTTACGTGATATTTTTGGCACAGAGCGTCAAGTTCAATTAATGTAGTACTTCCGAGATTGCGGAACTGCATGATTTCCTCCCGTGCATAATGTGTTAGCTGGGAGATATACAGTATGTTATTACGATCAAGAATATTATAAAGGCGTTTAGACATAGGAATGCTGCTAATAGGAATTTCATTTTCAGGAGGAAATATGTAACCGTATGTGTTTAGCTCTTTCATAATGGGATTGAGAGAACAATTACGAGGAAGAACATTTGCTAAAGAGATATAATTATATTCCTTAAGTTCGGAAACAGTAGTAATTCCGGCATATGCTAATGCAAATTTGGTAATAGAAGAAAGATTAAGCTGCTCAATTTGGGTATCCATTGTTTTGACTCCTTTATCTGTATAAATAAAACTATTAGCATTATATCATTGATTTTGGATAAAAGGAAGAATGTGGACTAAAATTAGTCCTTGTATTATTGTATCTATATAGAAAAATGTTGCGGGTGATGGGCCTGCTGATTTTTTGATGTTTCGTTACATGAAAAGATCGGTTCGTTACAAGACATATTAAGAGTGAAAGAAAAGCGGCGATATAGAAGACAGAGAGAAAAAATTGCAGATCAAAGGAGGTCGCAAAATGAGGATCACAACCCAAATGCTGGCAAATTCCGCAGCAAAAAGCGGGATTCCCATTCAGAGAACGTCGCTTTTGGACATTATCAATAACAAGTCATCCCAGAACCTGCTGGGAACCATCGGGAAGAGCATGAACACCACAAGTACCGGTGCCACGGACATTCTGAGGAAAAATAATTATGCAAAGCTGGAGGATCTGTCGGAGAAGTTGAGCCAATCTGCGTCAAAGCTTGCAGGCAGCGATAAGGATTCCATCTACGACAAGGCAAAAGAGAGCGGAGACACCACGGACATCCTGAGTGATGTGAACAAAATGGTGGAAGCGTACAATGCTACCATGAAGCAGCTTAAGACCACCGGCGGAATCATGAATGAATTTTACCAGCAACAGTTAAAAAACATTCCAGCGGGCAGTAAAGAATCACTGGAAAGTATAGGAATCAGTCAGGCAAAGGACGGAAGCCTGATCGTGGACGAGAAAGTATTCCGGAATGCGGATGCGGATACCTTACAGAAGGTACTGGGAGGAGAGAATGGCATCGCCTCCAAAATAGGATTTCTCGGTGAGCACATCAATAAGAATGCTTCCGAAAATGTGGTCAGCGCATCCAACCGGTATGGTTCCAATGGGGCAACCTATATGGAAGCTTTTGAGGCTAACAAGTATAATTTCTTTGGGTAAGATTGTGTTGTAAAAAAGGCATTGTATTTCAAAAAAATTGAGATACAGTGCCTTTTTGCATATCTGAAATGGAGACCGAATTCTTGCATTAACATTTCTGCATCAATTCTAAAACATTTCTACAAAACTTCTGGGATACATAATATACAGGATAGGAAAATCGAAGTATAATAAATAAAAAAGTATAGGATACCTCGGAAAGGGATAACAAATGAGAATATTAGAAATTATATTGCCGGTACTTGTCATGCTGGTTCTCGGTATGGCATGCAGAAAATTAAAGTTACTTACCAAAAGCGGAATAGATAATATGAAACTGCTGGTAACCAATATCATGCTTCCGGTGGCAATCTTTCATGCACTGGCCACAGCGGATTACAGTGTGGAGACCTGGAAACTGGTGGGGATTATGTTCGTTATGCTGGTGGTATCTTTCGGAGTAGGATTTCTGTTGAAGCCGCTTATGAACGGAGAATACCGCAAGTACCTGCCGTTTATGGTCAGTGTATATGAGGGTGGCCTCATGGCGTATCCTTTGTATACCAGCCTGTGCGGGCAGGAAAATCTCTCGCAGATCGCAGTACTGGATATTGCAGGACTTTTGTTTGGATTCAGCATCTATATGGGGATGCTGGGACAGGTGGAAAACGGAGAGAAGATCAATGCAAAGAAACTATGTATGAGTGCATTCCACACACCGGCATTTATTGCAAGTGTGCTTGGAATCCTGGCAGGACTGTCCAAGGTGGTGATTTGCCTGATCGACAGTCCCTTCGGCGGTGCATATCTGGCGGTGGAAGGGATCCTTACCACATCCGTGACAGCAATCATTCTGATCGTTGTGGGATATAGCATGGAACTGACAAAGGAACTGATCCGGCCATGCCTGAAGACAATCCTGATGAGAGTTCTGCTACAGACACTTATGGCAATTGGAGTGCTGTGGGCAGTGCATTTGTGGATAGGAGATAACATGCTGTTGAATCTTGCCATCATTTCCTATATGTCGGCGCCGGCCACTTTCAGCATGCAGACTTTTCTGAAAAAGGAAGAGGGCAGTGCCTATGTATCAACAACCAATTCTATGTACTGTATGGTGTCGATTCTGGTATATATCATTCTGGCAGCAGTGGTTTATTAGAAGTGTGAAAAAGGCAAGCGGTAGCCTGCTGTCCGGTCTGGTTGATGACAAGAATGCAGGGGGTATTTTTTAAATCTTCGGTTTCCAGGGAACTTAATTTACTGAGTGGATTTTTGGAGGAAAGTTCAATATAAATTTTACTTTCTGCCGGCACTTCATTATTATACGCATCCGAAAAAGCTCTTCTCTGGTTGTTGATGGCAAGATCAACAGCGTCATTTTTCCATAGCATGATACAATTCTTCATGACTTCTCACCATAATTTTTACTTCTATGGTAGGATATTAATAACTTAATCTCTTGATAAATAAGTGGTCGTTTACTATAGTAAAAAGTAATCAGTCACTTATTTTATTCTGAGGAAGGGAAAAACATTTATGATAAAACCTGACCCCGATTCCTGTCATCTCCTGCTGGACAGCAGGCTTGCGAACGAGGAAGTACAGAAAAATCCATACACTTACAATAACATCAGAGAAGTCCTGTCGGATGGAGCACTAAACGCAGCAACTGTGGAACACCCGGTGACGGTCTACATTGCTCCCGGCATCTATTGGCTGGAGGATCCGCAGTCGGAGGCGGTGATCGTAAGGGAGGATCCGAAGGATCTTTACCCTTACGGATGCAAGGTAAACTGCGCAAATCTGAAATTGGTGGGGCTGTCGGAGAACCCGGAGGGTGTGGTGATTGCCGCCAACCGGGGGAACGACCATGGAGCGAAGGGGAATTATACTCTGTTCCATTTTTCCGGGGAACAATTGGAGATGGAAAACCTGACTCTGGGGAATTATTGCTGCGTGGATCTGGATTATGCATTGGATCCTGCGCAGTCTGTGAAAAAGAGGACAGAAGCCATTACGCAGGCACAGCTGGCGGATACGAATGCCGATAAGTTCCATGCGAAGAATTGCCGGTTTGTCAGTCGTCTGAACCTGTATCCCGTATGTGGCGCGGGCAGAAGCCTGTATGAACATTGTCATTTTGAACAGACGGACGATGCTCTGAATGGAAATGCAGTGTACCTGGACTGTGAGTTTGATTTTTACAGCGGAATGCCGATCTATCAGGCTTCCGGTACGGGAGCGGTATTCTTAAACTGTACATTTCATTGTAAATATCCACAGGATGGGGAGACTCACGCACAGTATTTTACAAAAGTCGGAGGACAGATCACACTGATCGACAGCAGCTTCGCAGGTCTGCCGGACACCAAAGTTGCGGTCTTGTGGACGAAATATCCTTCCGTAGCATTGAAGTGCTATCAGGCGAATGTGACATATCCGGAAGGCCGGTTTACGCCTCCGGAGGTTGCGGATTCCCATACGGTGGACATTGACGAAAAGATGCTGGCAGAGGCCTACTATATCCGTAAGGATGGAGAAACGATCTACAATGTCTATAATCTTCTGGGCGGGAAAGACGACTGGGACCCGTTGGGGAACGGAGAAGTGATCCGCTTTGCCGGAAAAACAGATATTCCTACACAGCTTCTGCTGGAGTCAGAGGCTTTTGAACTGCAAGCAGGCGGATCTTCCATAAATATAAAGGGAAAATGCCTGACCTTTGATGGGCGTGAGAGGAAGTGTGAGATACATTTTAAAATAGAAGGAGACAGTGCAGACTCCATAGAAATACAGCGTGTGTCGGAGGGGAGCTGTCTGCTGCAACTGAAAGACAGTAATATAGACCATGAGACGGAAGTAGTACTCACGGCGCAGACCAAAGAGGGATTGCAGACCGGTGCGTATGTCAGAATTCATCCCCGGAAAGTGGCGGCACCAAGGCTTACGGGCAATCCGGTGATCTGTCTTGAAGGCAAAATGCTGCGGCTGTCTTATGATTTTACGGAAGCGGAGAATGACTGCTCGGATATTATCTGGTATCGAAGTAGAAACATTCGGGTAGAGGACAAAATCGTGACGGCAATCTCCCAACCGGATCAGCCGGAGAAAGTTTATGCCCTCACCGGAGATGATGTGGGATATTATATTTTTGCACAGATAAGACCCAGAACGAATCGCAGCGAATACGGGGAAGCAGTGCAGTGCTTTTATGAAAAAGCTATTTCGCCGGAAGATGTGGAAACAGACAGGATCTGGACAGATTTTCATAACCTTCCTCTTTACAGCCATGCCGGAAACGAAAAAGGTGTATGGAATTTTGATGCGAAGCGTCCGGCGGATACCTGTGATTTTGAAAAGTGGGACCGGGAAAAGACGCAGGTCTCCTGGCACTACGGTGCAACAGGGGACGGCAGTAAGGGCGAAGGGCTCTATCAGGGAATGCAGGGGGCCAGGATCCGCTATACGCCGACCACGGCACCGGAGATGGGAACGGAAACCAAACGGAATATGGAAGTCCTGTTGGAAGCCGATCCGGCAAAGTCTGCCGGACAGGGTTTTGGCAGCGCCGGACAGTATCTGGATGTCTGCATCAAGACGGACACGGACACTCTGGACGGTTATGGACTTCGGATCATCCGTACGGCGGCCCATTCCGATGCGGTATCCATGTATCTGATACAGTATGTGCGTGGACAGGCGCAGTGCATTTCCCGCGAGGTCGTGACAAACTGCTTTGTAACGGGATGCAGAATTTGGGTGCGGTATGAGAACGGAATATTATCGGCAAAAGCATGGACGGTTACGGAACCTACGGTGGTACAGCAGGAAAGGGGCTATGCCCGGGGAGTGGAGCTTACGGCAGAAGTAGGCAGAAGAGAAAATGCCGAAAACACCGGACTACTGATCTGGCACACCGGATCGTTGGGAACGGAGAACTGGAGAAATACCACGATGTTACATGGCGTAAGCATTCTTTATTTTTAAAAATTTCAGACTGCATCGGGCAAAATGAAAGATGAACTGGTCGACAGTACCTATCTGCGGCTGAAAGCATGTGCTACATCAGTGGAGCAGTATTTCACATGGGATATCCGTGAGGATATTCTGGAAAAGGATGATATCAGTTATCAGTTTATAGATTCTTTGCAGGATGAGCATATTGAACAGACGCTTTTCATGGAGGATGAGAGATTTATTACTTCCATTGTGGACAAGGATGGGAACAGGGCAGAAGGAACCAAGGCTGATCCACAGATATGGGAGACGGTCAGAGCCGGTAACGATTATGAAACTGATGGAGTAGAGATTAAGGGAGAAGAATATTATGTCTATTATATGCCGGTATGTTCCGATGACGGAGAGATTCTGGGAATGGCTTTTGCCGGAGAACGGGAGAGCATAGTTCAGGATGCAATATCCGACATGTTAAGAAGCCTGGTTCTGCGCTCAGTGAAGAGAATGCAGCCAGCAACGAGGAAGTAACGGCAAACGTATCTGATATCGCAGAAGCAGTTAACAAAATTTCGGACGATACAGGAACAATTAAAAAGGCATCCACGGATCTGGAAGAGTTGATGCAGTATTTTAAGTAGTTTGAGATATTTGGAGATATTCGTGGACGGGTGCTGCTTTATGTGCTATTATACAGAATGTCATCAGAAAACAGTAATTGTAGGAAGTAACAGGGATTATAATGAAAAAAAGAATGTTCATGGCACTGGCGGTAGCTCTCACCGGAGTCAGTATGGTGGTGGCAGCAGGAAACGGAGAACTAAAAATACAGAGTGAAGCCTCGGTACAGAAAGTACATGCGGCAGAAATACATCAGATCGGTGTCGAGCCGATCCCGGCTACCGGACAGATTACCATAGAGGATCTGCTGGCGGTACAGGGTGGCGAGACGGAGGATCCCAGAGCACTGGAAGGGGTGTCAGATCCGGAGGATGTCCCGGTAGACGAAGCTTCCGTAGAGGATACGACCGCAGATGAATATGCGTCGTTAGCGATCGCCAATGTGACGAATTACGTCAATGTCCGGACAGAACCGAACACGGACAGTGCCGTAGTGGGCAAAATCTATGACGGAGCGGTGGCACAGATCCTGGATGTGGCAGGAGAGGATCAGGACTGGTTCCGGATCATCTCCGGTAATGTGGAGGGTTATATCAAGGCAGAGTTTTTCATCTATGGAGATGCAGCAGCTGAGGTTGTAGACAATTATGTGACCAGATATGCTGTTGTTATCGCAGACCGTCTGAATGTGAGACAGGATCCTGCCACAGATGCAAAAAGAATTGGTTACATTGACAATGGAGAAAAGGTAAAAATTCTGGAGAATGACGGAGACTGGCTGAAAGTACAGTACACCGACAGCAAGGAAGGCTATGTCTCTGCGGAATATGTTACGATCTCGGAAGAATTTATCTATGCGAAGACAATAGAAGAGGAACAGGCGGAAATTGCCGCGCAGAAGGCATTGCAGGCAAGAGAACAGACTGCCGAGCAGGATGCCCCGGAGGTGATCACGAACATCACACTTCCCACTACAACTTATACCTCAAATGCGGAGCTCAGACAGGGAATCATTGATTATGCCATGCAGTATCTGGGCAACCGGTATGTACACGGAGGTTCCAGTCTGTCAGGAGGTACAGATTGTTCCGGATTCACCTGCTTTATCTATGCGGAGTTCGGCTATTCTATCAGCCGTACACCGGGAGGACAGTATTCCGGTGCCGGACGCAGTATCAGTTCTGAAGAACTTCAGCCAGGAGATATTGTATGTTATAGTTCCAATGGAGGGAAGAGCTGTACCCATGTAGGACTGTATATCGGTGACGGACAGATCATCCATTCCGCCAATTCACGGAAAGGTGTCATTATCAGTGCTGTGGACTACAGTCCCATCATCGGTATGAGAAACGTTATTGATTAATAGAATCGGTTTTGAAATTATGGAGCGCCTAATCTTTGGTGAGTACGAAATCACCGAGGATCTCGTCGCTCCATTTTTGCAGGTCTTCCAGATGAAGGACCACACCGGCATAATTGCGGATGCCGTGGGAGGCCGCCAGCTCTTCGGTATATTCTTCCAGCAGATAGACATTTTCAAACCGTACCGGTCCGGAGGTGTACTGACAGACCAGCGGGATCACACCGGTGGTCTTCCGCTCGATGGAGACACCGTCCTCTGCAACGTGAAAAGTCAGCCAGGCCATACCCTCTAACATGCTGAGAGCATTTTTCTGGGTGGACACATAATTGCCCAGCGAATAATAGCACAGAGACTCATTGCCGTTTTCTGCGGTGATCCATTCCACAGGCTCTACCACATGGGGATGGGTTCCGATAATGATATCGGCACCGGCTTCTGTCATCTCCAGTGCCCATTTTTCCTGATAGCTTGAGATTTTGGAGGAATACTCAGTCCCCCAGTGAGGACAGACGATGACGATATCTGCCAGTTCTTTTGCCCGGGAGATATCCTCTAAGACCTGCGGGTTCAGCGTGGTGAAGTCCATCTGTCCGTTTTTCTCATTTACGGCACACAGAAGATTCAGATGCCCCAGCAGATCTAAGGGGAGTGTCTCGGTATTGGCACCGTAGGTATAATTTAAGATGGCGAAAGTGACATCATCGATGGTAAGTAACGGAATGTCATCTGCCTGTGAAGCGTCTTCGTGAATACCGGTTACCAGTACCTCCGGGTGCCTGTTTTCCCAGAAATCTGCACAGTACAACAGGCCGTCCAGCTTCTGATCCGCGGTATGATTGGATGCCTGCAGGACCACGTTGAATCCGGCATCCGCAATCGCATCCCCAACTTCGGTAGGAGAATTAAAATAGGGAAAACCGGAAAATCCCCGGGAATTGCCGCCCATGACAGTTTCCTGATTGATGATCCGGATGTCTGCCGCGTTTAAGAAGGGTGAAATCCCCTGAAACAGCATGGAGAAATCATAAGTTCCGTCCTCCTGTTTTCCACTGGCCACGACTCCCAGATGCATCAGGTTGTCCCCGACAGCCATGAGCGTAATGTCATGCTCCGGGAAGGGAGTGGGGGTCGGCTCCGGAGTAGGGACGGGAACCGGTGTGGCAGAAGGCGGTGCAGGGGTCTGTGGAACGACAACAACATCGCTGCCTGCAGCAGTTTCTTCCAGAAAGTAATAGCCGCCCATGCTCGCCAGTAACAGTAACGGAACGAGAACCAACAGCAGATAGAAACGTGAAATCGGTTTTTTCATATATTATCCTTTTGTTCTCCTTTATTATTTTATTATCTCTTACGGAATTCCGGTTACAAGGTCTGTTTACAATCAAAAGTAACAATAGTATTATAGCATTGATTTTATTTTTTCGCAAAAAGCAAAAACAAATTACTGTTTTCCTATTGACATAGTATGAAATAGGAGATATAATCCTACCCATAAGTTGATTCGATACTTAAATGAGACATCGAAGAGGAGGAAAAGGATTATGAAGAAGTTTGAGTGGAAGAGCGGTTTGGCACTGGCATTAACAGGAGTATTGGCACTGGGACTGACCGCATGCGGCAGCAGTGACAGCAAAACCGCAGACGCAGGAAGCGCTGCGGCAGCAGACGGCAAGGCAGTATACCGCACACTGGATGAGATCAAGGAGAGCGGAACCATTAACATCGGAGTATTCTCCGATAAAAACCCGTTCGGCTATGTGGATGAGAACGGTGAATATCAGGGCTATGATGTGTATTATGCAAGAAGACTCGGAGAAGACCTGGGGGTAGATGTGAATTTCGTATCTACAGAGGCAGCCAATCGTATTGAGTATTTACAGACCGGTAAGGTAGATGTGATCCTGGCGAACTTTACCGTAACTCCCGAGAGAGCAGAGGAAGTGGATTTCGCTTCTCCTTATATGAATGTGTCACTTGGCGTGGTATCCAAGGATGATAATGTGATCACTTCCTTAGACAACTGGAATGCAGATGATTCCATCATTGTAATCTCCGGCACTACCGCTGAGACATATCTGATCGCAAACTATCCGGATATTCCTTTACAGAAGTTTGATTCCTATGCAACCGCAAAAGAAGCTTTCGAGAACGGCACTTCTGTTGCATGGGCAAATGATAACACCGAAGTTATCGCATTCGCTCTGCAGAACGAAGGATATACCGTAGGTATTCCTTCCCTGGGCAGTGCAGACACCATTGCTCCTGCTGTTTCCAAGGGCAACACCACACTGCTTGACTGGATCAATGATGAGATCGTAGCTTTGGGTGAGGAGAACTTTTTCCATGCAGATTACGAAGCAACTCTGGCAGACACCTATGGTCTGGACTATGAGGACAGCCTGGTAGTAGAGGGCGGCAAAGTAAACGCACAGTAAGGTACGATGGGAATAAGATGATATAGAGGGGACTGCGGGGCACGTAAGCTGCCGCCGCAGTCTTTTCTTGCATCTGAGAAATACATTTGATATAATCTAAAAGATTATTTTGAACTTTACCGGAAAGGACATAGATACATGAACTGGGAATTTATTGAAAAATATCTGCCCATGTACGAAAAGGCAGCACTTCTGACCGTGAAAATAGGTATCGTTGGCATCCTGTTTGCGATTCTGGTGGGGCTCATCTGTGCAGCGGTTCAATACTATAAAGTGCCGGTGCTGCGGTGGATCGTGACAGTCTACGTGGAACTGAGCCGTAACACACCGCTTCTGGTGCAGCTGTTTTTTATCTATTACGGCTTCCCGAAGATCGGGATCCGGATGTCGGCGGAGCTGTGCGGTGTAGTCGGTCTGGCATTTTTAGGCGGCAGCTATATGGCAGAAAGCTTCCGCAGCGGTCTGGAATCCGTAGAACCCATTCAGAGTGAAAGTGCCATCAGTCTGGGAATGAATTCCCGACAGGTGTTGGGATATGTGATCCTGCCCCAGGCAATGTCCACCAGTATTCCTGCATTTGTGGCAAATATCATTTTCCTGTTAAAAGAGACCAGTGTGTTCAGCGCCATCAGTCTGATGGACCTGATGTTCACCGCCAAAGACCTGATCGGTCTCTATTATAAGACTACGGAGAGCCTGTTCCTCCTGGTAGTATTTTATCTGCTGATCCTGCTGCCGGTATCGGTCATAGGATCACTGGTGGAGAGGAGGATGCGTTATGCCGGATTTGGGGATTGATGTATTATTCAAAGGCACGAACATGCTCCGCCTGCTGCAGGGTTTGTGGGTAGCCATGAAGATCAGTATCGTATCCATTCTGATCAGTATGCCTCTGGGTATCCTGGTGGGGGCACTGATGACGGTAAAAAATAAAGTGGTGAAAGCTTTTTTTCGTGTCTATCTGGAATTCATCCGCATCATGCCGCAGCTGGTATTATTGTTCATCGTATATTTCGGTTCCACCAGAGCACTGGGATGGAACTTATCCGGTGAGGTGGCATCCGTGATCGTATTCGTCCTGTGGGGAACCGCAGAGATGGGAGATCTGGTGCGCGGAGCGCTGATCAGCATCCCGAAGCATCAGTATGAAAGCAGTGAGGCGCTGGGACTTAGTAAGATACAGACATATCTGTACATCATCATTCCCCAGACTGTGCGGCGACTGATTCCATTGTCTATCAACCTGATCACCCGTATGATCAAGACTACCAGTCTGGTACTGATGATCGGCGTAGTGGAGATGTTAAAAGTAGCGCAGCAGATCATTGAGGCGAATCGTATGAGCAGTCCCAATGCTGCTTTTGGAGTATTCCTTGTAGTATTCGTTCTGTATTTCTTTGCCTGCTGGCCCTTCAGTGTACTGGCGAGGGCTCTGGAAAAGAAATGGAATTAAGGATGGATCAGGGCTGGAATGAGAATGGAGTGAAGACATGGCAGAGACATTGTTGAAAATAGAGAACCTGACAAAAGAATACGAAGGGCAGAAGATTCTCGATGGAATTCATCTGGAAGTGAAAAAAGGAGACGTACTGGTAGTGGTAGGTCCCAGCGGCTGCGGTAAGAGTACCCTGCTTCGATGCATTAATGCACTGGAGCCCATTCAGGGTGGCACGATAAAACTGCAGGGAATGGATATCCGTAAGGGCAGCAAAAATATCACCACCCTGCGGCAGAAGATCGGCATGGTATTCCAGAGTTATGAACTGTTCCCGCATCTGACGGTGATCGACAATATTACGCTGGCACCTGTGAAAGTACAGAAGCGTGATAAGGCAGAAGTGCGAAAAGAAGCTATGGAGCTGTTAGCGCGCGTAGGTCTGGCTGATAAGGCGAAGAGCTATCCCAGACAGCTGTCCGGTGGACAGAAGCAGAGAGTAGCCATTGTAAGAGCACTCTGTATGCATCCGGAGATTCTCTTATTCGATGAGGTAACGGCAGCACTGGATCCGGAGATGGTACGAGAGGTGCTGGATGTTATGCTGGATCTGGCAAAGCAGGGTAAGACCATGCTCATCGTCACCCATGAGATGCAGTTTGCCAAGGCGGTAGCGGATAAAGTTATTTTCATTGATCAGGGAAAGATCGTGGAGGAAGCTGCTCCGGAAGAATTTTTTGAACATCCGAAGACAGAGAGAGCAAAACAGTTTTTGAATGTGTTTACGTTTGAACATGTGGAGCATCATGAAGAGTAAATAAATGATAGAAAGGGCCTTCCGGAGAGCTCCGGAGGGCTTTTACATGTTAACAGAAACAGGAGATAAGATATGCCGGAAAAAGATACCCAAAAGTACAGACAGAGATTATGGAAAATATTTCTGTCCACATTATATTTAAGTGCATTCACCTTTGGTGGGGGGTATGTCATCGTTACGCTGATGAAGAAAAAATTCGTGGATGAATACCACTGGATCGGAGAAGACGAAATGCTGGATCTGGTGGCCATCGCCCAGTCCTCGCCCGGCGCGATCGCAGTCAACGGAGCCATTGTGGTGGGGTACAAGCTGGCCGGGATCCCGGGGACACTGGTGGCGATCCTCGGAACGATCCTTCCCCCTTTTGTCATTATTTCCGTGATCTCCATCTGCTACAATGCATTCCGCAGCAACTTCTTTGTGGCGCAGATGCTGTCCGGGATGCAGGCAGGAGTGGGAGCGGTAATTGCCTCCGTGACCTATGATATGGGAGCCCCGATCGTAAAAGAAAAAGATCCCATGTCACTTGTCATTATGCTGGGAGCTTTCCTGGCAGCATGTATTCTGGAGATCAATGTGATCTATATCGTGATCGTCTGCGGACTGCTGGGTGTGGTACGGACGCTCCTCGCCAAAAGGAGGGCCGGAAAATGATCTATCTGCAATTATTTTTCAGCTTTCTGCAAATAGGACTGTTCAGCTTCGGCGGCGGTTATGCCGCAATGCCGCTGATCCAGGGGCAGGTGGTAACACTTCATGGATGGCTTACCATGTCGGAATTCACAGATCTGATCACGATATCACAGATGACACCGGGACCCATTGCAGTGAATTCCGCTACTTTTGTGGGAATGAAGATCGCCGGGATCCCCGGAGCCGTGGTGGCAACGGCTGGATGTATTCTGCCGTCCTGCATTATTGTGACGATCCTGGCAAGACTATACCTGAAGTATCGTAACCTGGATCTGCTACAGGGGGTGCTGAAATCTCTGCGGCCTGCCGTGGTGGCAATGATCGCATCGGCAGGGATACTGATCCTCAAAGATGCATTTTGGGGAAGTGGGGAGAGTATGTCTCTGACAGGGACGGAATGGAGCATGGTCGTGATCTTCGGGATCTGTGTGCTATTACTTCGTAAGAAGCTGAATCCCATCTGGGTCATGGTGCTGGCGGGTGTCATGAAGGTGGGGATTTCTATGACAATCCAGGGGATCTGTTTCTAATAAAAGCAGGAACCGTGAGGGTTGACAGCGAAACGGAAAAAAAGTATCATATATAAGATATTTAGCAATTCATCATAAGAGCGGAAGGGTAGAAGACCATGGCACTTAGCAAGAAGCCCACAACGGGCATGAAAGATATCCTGCCGGAGGAGATGCAGATCCGTGATTACGTGATCAGCGTTATCAAGGACACCTACGGCAAATTCGGTTTTACTTCCATTGAGACTCCCTGCGTGGAAAATATTGCAAACTTAAGCAGTAAACAGGGCGGCGACAATGAGAAGCTGATCTTCAAGATCTTAAAGCGCGGCGAGAAGCTGAACGTGGCAGCCGCAACCACAGAGGAAGAGGTAGTGGACAGTGGTCTGCGTTATGACCTGACGGTGCCTCTGGTACGTTATTATTCCAACAACGCGGCATCCCTGCCCTCTCCTTTCAAGGCATTGCAGATGGGCAATGTATGGAGAGCGGACAGACCCCAGAGAGGAAGATACCGTCAGTTCATGCAGTGTGATATCGATATTCTCGGTGAGCCGTCTAACTTAGCAGAGATCGAACTGATCCTGGCTACGACCACGACATTGGGCAAACTGGGCTTCAAAAATTTCCAGATTCGTATCAATGAGCGTCGTATCCTGAAGGCAATGGCTGCTTACAGCGGATTCCCTGAAGAGTCCTATGACAGTGTATTTATCACGCTGGACAAAATGGACAAGATCGGTCTGGAAGGCGTGGAAGCTGAGCTTTTGGAGAACGGTTTTGATAAGGCATGTGTAGACAAGTATCTGGAACTGTTCAAAGGCCTGGAGAGTGCTGAGGACGGTGTGGCTTACCTGGCAGATACCCTGGAAGGATTCTTAGAGCCCGAGATCGCCCAGAGCCTCAGAGAGATCATGGACAGCGTCAGAGCAACCAAGGCTTCCGATTTCGAGATCGTGTTCGATGCTACGCTGGTAAGAGGTATGTCTTATTATACCGGAACCATTTTCGAGATCGCCATGCCGGAATTCGGCGGCAGCTGTGGAGGCGGCGGACGTTACGACAAGATGGTCGGCAAATTTACCGGCAATGATGTGCCCGCGTGCGGATTCTCCATCGGCTTCGAACGTATCATCATGCTGCTCATGGAGAGAGGCTTCAAGGTGCCCACGAGACCGAAGCAGGTAGCATATCTGATCGAGAAGGGTGTCAGCGGCGAAAGGCTGTGTGAAGTGATCGCACAGGCGCAGGAAGCCCGTAAGGACGGTACCCAGGTGCTGGTAGCCCGCATGAACAAGAACAAGAAGTTCCAGAAGGAACAGCTGAATAAGGAAGGCTACGAAGAATTCGTGGAATTCTATAAGGAAGAATTAAAGAGATAAAAGCAACAGACAAGGAGCAAAAGCAATGATTCAGTCCAGAACACATAACTGTAATGAACTTCGGATCGGCAATGTCGGTGAGAGAGTCACACTGGTCGGCTGGTTCGAGAACATGAGAAAAGTCAGCAAAAATCTCGGCTTTGTCATTCTGCGTGATTTCTACGGAATCACCCAGCTGGTAGTAGAGACCGAGGAAATGATGAATGTCATGGATGGCATCAACAAGGAGTCCACGATCTCCGTGGAAGGTGTGGTCAGAGAGCGTTCCAGCAAAAATACTAATCTGCCCACCGGTGAGATTGAAGTAGTGCCAGACAAGATCGAGATTCTGGGAAAATGTATTTACAATGCACTTCCCTTTGAAATTAATCAGTCCAAGGATGCAGACGAGAATGCCCGTCTGAAATACCGTTACCTGGATCTGAGAAATCCGAACATGAAGAAAAATATCGTGATGAGAAGCCAGATCGTGGCAGAACTGCGTCAGAGAATGTATGCTTTGAATTTCATGGAGATCACGACTCCTATCCTGACCTGTTCTTCTCCGGAAGGTGCGAGAGATTATCTGGTTCCCGCCAGAAATCATCCCGGCAAGTTTTATGCACTGCCCCAGGCACCCCAGCAGTTCAAGCAGATCCTGATGGCATCCGGTTTTGATCGTTATTTCCAGATCGCTCCCTGCTTCCGTGATGAGGATGCGAGAGCAGACCGTTCTCCCGGAGAATTCTATCAGCTGGATATGGAGATGGCATTCGCTTCCCAGGAAGATGTATTCTCCATCGTAGAGCAGGTGCTGCCTCCCGTATTTGAAAAGTATGGCATTTATAAAGAAGCTTCCAAGGCGCCTTTCGTACGCATCCCCTATCTGGAGGCTATGGATAAGTACGGCTCCGATAAGCCGGATCTGCGTATCGATCTGGTACTGACCGATGCTACGGAAGTAATGCAGGGCTGTGGCTTTGCTCCTTTTGAAGGTCAGACGGTAAAGGCTATCGTAGTAGATGATTTCACCGCTACCCGTAAGCAGATCGACGCGATCTGTGCAGAGGTAGAGGTACAGACTGCACGTAAGGGCTTCTGGTTCCGTGTAGATGAGAACGGAGAGTTCGTAGGCGGTATCTCCAAGTTCTTACAGGACCGCAAGGAAGAAGTCATCAAGGCGTTAGGTCTTAAGAACGGTGACTTTGTCGGTCTTGCCGCAGGCAAGAAGCTGGAAGCACAGAAGACAGCAGGTGTTTACAGAAAGCTGTTGGGTGCAGCCAGCGAGAAACATATGAAGAAGGATTGCTATGAGTTCTGCTGGATCGTGGATTTCCCGATGTATGAGATCGGCGAGGAGTCCGGAGAGCTGGAATTCTGTCATAACCCGTTCTCCATGCCCCAGGGTGGTATGGACGCGCTGAACAATCAGGATCCCTTAGAGATCCTGGCATACCAGTACGATCTGGTCTGCAACGGTGTAGAGCTGTCCTCCGGTGCGGTGAGAAACCATGATCCGGAGATCATGATCAAGGCATTCGAGCTGGTGGGCTTAGGTGAAGCCGATGTGAAGGCTAAGTTCCCTGCCATGTACAATGCATTCTGCTACGGAGCACCCCCTCATGCAGGAATCGCTCCCGGCGTAGACCGTATGATCATGCTGATCTGTGGTGAGGAAAGCATCCGTGAGATCATTCCTTTCCCGATGAACAAGAACGCAATGGATATTATGATGGGAGCACCGGGTACGGTAGAACAGAAGCAGTTAGACGAACTGCATCTGGCGATCACCGCAAAGCCGGAAGAATAATCATAAGGCTGTCGCAGGAATTTTCATGCGACAGCCTTTGTGTTGGATGGATATGGCGATCTGCCGGGAGAAGGACATGGCTGTAGGAATTTATGTATTGCATCTGCATTCCTGTGAGGAAGAGACGAGACAGAGTTTCTTACGGGAAGCATTGGAATGTGTGGATCCGGTGCGACGGAACAAGACAGAACGGTTAAAGGGGACCGGGGCGAAAGCAGCCAGTCTCGGCGCCGGAATGCTGTTGCAAAAGATAGCAATGGATCTGACAGAAGGCATTGAGAATACCGATATCCTGTTCCTGGAAGAGGATGAACTGCTTGCAGTGCTGCAGGCGCGGATGTTCAGAGAGCAGACGCCCCCCTTCTCTTTTTCCTATAAATATGGAGAACAGGGCAAACCGCAGATTGTAAATTTTCCGAAGAAATTTAATCTGTCCCATTCCGGAGACTATGTGGTCTGTGGGGTCAGCGACGGAGAAGTGGGAGTGGATATCCAAAAATGGGTTTCCTTCAAAGAGCGGACGGCAGAGCGTTTTTTCGCAAAGGAAGAGTGGAAACTGCTGCAGGAGACGGGCGTGGAGAAACGGACCGAGCTGTTCTACCGCTTGTGGAGCAGAAAAGAAGCCTACGGCAAATATACCGGACAGGGGATCGGCAGCGTCGTGGGAGAAGACTTTTCCGACGAGCGCAGATGGAAGGAAAAGAAGATATGTTTCCGGGAACAGATTTTGGAAGCGGGGTATTCGCTGGCGGTCTGCTACGGAACAGCAGAAGTGTTAAATTCAAGGAAAACGGGAAATAGTAAAACATAGAAAATGCATAGAAATGAGGACTTTATGAAGCAATTAATGATGTACCTAAAGGATTATAAGAAAGAGTCTATCCTGGCACCGTTGTTCAAGCTGCTGGAAGCATTTTTTGAACTGTTGGTTCCTCTGGTAATGGCAAATATTATTGACTATGGTATTTCCAACCGGAACATGGGTTATATCGGGAAAATGGGACTGCTCCTGTTACTCCTTGGCGTAGTGGGACTGGCTTCGTCCATTACGGCACAGTTTTTCGCAGCCAAGGCGGCAGTGGGATTTTCTACCCAGCTGCGTCAGGCATTGTTTGATCATATTGAGGATCTGAGCTTTACGGATATTGATAAGGCGGGAACTTCCACCATGATCACCCGTATGACCAGTGATGTGAACCAGGTGCAGTCCGGCATCAATATGACCTTACGTCTGTTCTTACGTTCCCCGATCATCGTATTCGGTGCCATGATCATGGCATTTACCATTGATGTGAAATGTGCACTGATCTTCGTGGTGGCAATTCCATTATTGTCCGTTGTGGTATTCGGTATTATTTTATCCACGATTCCCATGTACAAAAAGGTGCAGTCCAAACTGGATCAGGTGCTGGGCATTACCAGAGAGAACCTGACCGGTGTCCGTGTCATCCGTGCGTTTCATCAGGAAGCAAAGGAAGCGGACCGCTTCCGGGAGAATAACGAAGCATTGTCGGCCATGCAGATCTTCGTGGGCAAGATCAGCGCCTGCATGAATCCTGTGACCTATATCATTGTAAACGGAGCCATCATTGCTCTGATCTATACCGGTGCCGTACAGGTCAATATCGGTAACTTAAGCCAGGGTGAGGTGGTAGCGATCATCAACTACATGAACCAGATCCTGGTAGAGCTGGTGAAGCTGGCAAACCTGATCGTGACCATGACCAAGGCGTTGGCATGTGCAGAACGTGTAGCTTCCGTTTTCGATATCGGCGCAGATGCTGCATATGTGGGAGCGCAGGATCAGAAACTGGCGGATAAGGTAGATAAGAGCGCACCTTTCTTAGACTTCAAACATGTATCCCTGACTTATCAGGGAGCCGGAGCACCTACCTTGCAGGATATGAACTTCACCGTAAACCGTGGCGATACCGTAGGTATCATCGGAGGTACCGGTTCCGGTAAGACCTCCCTGGTGAATCTGATCCCCGGTTTCTATCCGGCGACAGAAGGTGAGATCCTGTTGGAAGGCAGAGATATCCGGACCATGAGTGATGAGGAATTGCGTGGACGCATCGGTGTCGTACCGCAGAAGGCAGTTCTGTTCAAGGGAACGATCCGCAGCAATCTCCAGTGGGGAAAGCCGGATGCTACCGAAGAGGAGATGTGGAAAGCACTGGAACTGGCACAGGCATCGGAAGTGGTAGACGGTAAGCCCGGAAAATTAGATGCAACTGTGGCACAGAACGGTAAAAACTTCTCCGGTGGACAGAGACAGCGTCTGACGATCGCAAGAGCCTTGGTCAGAAATCCCGAGATCCTGATCCTGGATGACAGTGCCTCCGCACTGGACTATGCAACGGATGCAAAACTCCGTGCAGCAATTCGTACTTTGGAAGATAAGACCACAACCTTTATCGTATCCCAGCGTGCCTCCACCATCCGCCATGCGGACAAGATCATCGTTCTGGATGATGGAGAGATCGCAGGTATGGGAAACCATGATGAGTTGTTAAAGGATTGCACCGTATATCAGGAGATCTATTATTCCCAGTACCCTGAACAGAGAGGAGGTGTTCGGTAATGCAGAAGAAAAATAACAAAGAGACGATGAAGCGGGTGTTGAAATATATTCGCAAATATACACCGGCACTGGTACTCTCCCTGTTGTTAGCAGGTCTGACTGTATTACTGACCTTATATATCCCTATCCTCACAGGTAATGCGGTGGATCTGATCATCGGCAAGGGACAGGTAGATATGGCCGGTATCTTTGCCATTATGAAAAAAATTGCCATTGCAATGATCATCACAGCAGTAGGCCAGTGGATCATGAACACCTGCAACAACTATATTACCTATCATGTGATCCGGGATATCCGTACGGATGCTTTTGCGAAGCTGGAGATCCTGCCCTTAAAATATCTGGATGCCCATGCTTACGGTGATATCGTGAGCCGTGTCATTGCGGACGTGGATACTTTCGCGGACGGTCTGCTGATGGGATTTACCCAGTTATTCACCGGTGCACTGACGATCCTGTGTACGTTGGGATTCATGCTGGTGACCAATGTGCCCATCACACTGGTAGTAGTATGTATCACTCCGGTATCCTTCCTGGTGGCAAAATTCATTGCAACCAAGACCTACTCCATGTTCAAGGAGCAGTCCGAGACCAGAGGCGAGCAGACCTCCCTGATCGAGGAAATGATCGACAACCAGAAGATTGTAAATACCTTTTCCAGAGGAGAAGCGGTGAAGAGCAAGTTTGGAGAGATCAACGGCAGATTGCAGAAATGCTCTCTGAAAGCTATCTTTTTCTCCTCCATTACGAACCCGGCGACCCGTTTTGTTAACAGTCTGGTATATGCCGGTGTCGGTGTGTTCGGTGCGCTCGTAGCCATCAAGGGCGGTATCAGCGTAGGTCGTCTGTCCTGCTTTTTAAGCTATGCGAACCAGTACACCAAACCCTTCAACGAGATCTCCGGCGTGGTAACGGAATTGCAGAACGCTTTTGTCTGTGCCGGACGTATCTTCGAACTGATCGACGAGGAACCCCAGGTGCCCGATGCCGCGGATGCAAGAGTATTAGAAGAGGCTCAGGGCAACGTAGATCTGAAGGATGTATATTTCCAGTATGTACCGGAGAAGAAGCTGATCCAGAACTTTAACCTGCAGGTAAAACCCGGTCAGAGAGTTGCTATCGTAGGTCCTACCGGATGCGGTAAGACCACCGTCATCAATCTGCTGATGCGATTCTATGATGTGAACTCCGGCTCCATTAAAGTGGACGGCACCGATATCCGGGACATCACCCGAGGAAGCCTCCGTACCAATTACGGTATGGTATTACAGGAGACCTGGCTGCGTTCCGGCACCATCCGTGACAATATCTGCATGGGTAAGCCGGATGCCACAGAAGAGGAGATCATCCGGGCGGCGAAGGCTTCCCATGCCCACGGCTTCATTAAACGCCTGCCCAAGGGGTATGACACCGTGATCACCGAGGACGGAGGCAGCCTGTCCCAGGGACAGAAACAGCTCTTATGCATTACCAGAGTAATGCTGTGCCTGCCTCCCATGCTGATCCTCGATGAGGCAACCTCCTCCATCGATACCCGTACCGAGATCAAGATCCAGAATGCATTTGCCACGATGATGGAAGGCCGCACCAGCTTTATCGTAGCCCACAGACTCTCCACCATCCAGAGCGCTGATGTCATCCTGGTAATGAAAGACGGCAATATCATCGAACAGGGCAACCATGAAACCCTCCTGGCACAAGGCGGATTCTACGCGAACCTGTATAATAGCCAGTTTGCCGTGTAACGAGCCATGCAAAAACAAAAAGACAATCACCCACTGGGGAGCTTGCTCACCAGTGGGTGATTGTCTTTTTGTTTTTATACGGCGACAGCCGTCATCCGTAAGGATTCCCAAAGGGAATCCTTACGGATGGCATGGCTCGTTACACGATCTCGGCAGCGGCGCGCCCTTTGCCCTTTTCTTTTCCTCCCCCAAAAAAGACAGATAATATATAGAAAAAAGTCGAAAATTGTAAAAATATACCAATACAGTAAAAATATTGAAAATAAATTAAAATATTTCAAGAAATGTGTTGACAAATGCACAGCCTTGTATTATATTAAACTTAACAAAAGAGAAACGGAACAACCCAACAGAGAAGGTTGGGAGAGAAGTACAAAAGAATCTATAGAAAGAGAGGTATAGTCCACCTAACAAGTAAAGTCCTACCACAGTCTTCCATGATGTACAACTGAATAGAACTACCAAAGAGAACCAATTTATATAGAGAACATCAAGTACACAGAAGAAAAAGTAATGAACAACAGAAGATAAGAATTATCTCACATTACAGTACATACGTACAAAAGAAAAGTGGAAAGAGAACAAAAGACAAAATGGAAGATCAAATTTAAGAAAGAGAGGGCAAGCCATTGGAGCCTGTAGTCTGAGAGGGCGTACTGATTGAAAGAATGATCGGTACGCTCTCTTATTGTTGTACAATTATTCAGATGGAACAATTATTCAGATGGAACAACTATTCAGAGCCTCATTCGCAAAATCGCATCTTCGATGCTTTCCTTTTGCTCATTGAGGCTACTTCGCCAAATAAAAATTAGAAAATGGTCTTACGAATGCCAGCATTCGACGCCCATTTATCAATTTTTACATGGCTCTGAATAGTTGTACAATTTTCCAGTGGAAAAACCTACCGATATCATGTACAATAGGAAAGTAGTACAGATAGAGGAGTTATGAAAATGGATACAAACGAACAGAGACAGGAAAGTCAGCAGAACAGACGGGAAGAAAGACATAAGAGACGGCAGAGAAGCCAGATCATTGCATATACAGTCGTAGGAATCATGATCCTGGTGCTGGCAGCGGGAATTGCTTTTGCTGTAAGTAAGATCACCGGCATGAACCACGATCGGCAGGAACAGCAGAACAAGCTGGATGATATCATAGCTTCCGAGGAGACCATCACGGCGCCTACGGAACCGGTGGAGACTGTACCGGAACTGACAAATGAACAGAAGCTGGATAAGATCATAGACGAAGCCATCATTCAGAACATGCCCCTGGAGGACAAGGTAGCAGGACTGTTTATCACCACGCCGGAATCCATCACCGGTGTATCTGCGGCAGTGCAGGCAGGAGACGGAACCAAGGATGCATTATCCAAATATCCGGTAGGCGGTATCGTCTATGCGGCGAAAAATATTCAGTCCGCAGACCAGTTAAAGCAGATGATCGACAATACGAAGCTGTATACCAGCTATCCACTGTTTATTGCGATCGACGGAGAAGGATCCGGAACCGACGCTGTGGCAGCGGCAGGCCTGGGAACGAAGACCGATTCCCCGGAGACTATCGGCGCATCCGGAGATACCAATAACGCCTATACTGCCGGAACCACAGTGGGTAGTTACCTGGCAGAGCTTGGTTTCAATCTTGATTTTGCCCCTGCGGCAGATCTGAAAGTAGTGGATGGAAATGCGGCAGGCAGCAGCTCCTACGGCACGGATGCGGCAACGGTAGCATCTTTTGTGACCGGCATGCAGACAGGATTGCAGGAACAGAAAGTAACAGCTGCTATCGGACATTTTCCCGGTATCGGCAGTACGACCCAGAGCACGAAGAATGGCATGGCTTCTACGGACAGAAGTGCGGAAGATTTCAGAGCCAATGAATTTGCAGTATTCCAGAGCTGTATTGATTCCGGTGAGACCAAAATGATCACCGTCAGCAATATGGCAGCACCTTCCCTGACAGGAGACAATACTCCTTGCTCCCTGTCCGGTGCGGTGGTAACGGATATTTTACGAAATGAACTGAATTTCCGCGGTGTGATCGTATCCGGTGCCATGAACCAGGCGGCAATCACGAACTATTACGGAGCCGATGAGGCAGCAGTACTGGCACTGCGTGCAGGGTGCGACATGATCTATGCGCCGGAGAACTTCGAGACCGCATACAACGGAGTACTGGAGGCAGTCCAGAATGGAACCATCTCCGAGGACCGCGTGAACGATTCCCTGCGTCGGATCTACCGCATCAAATATGCGGATAAAATCGAACAATAGACAAACAATCAGTAAGAAGGCGGCTGCAAGAAAGTGCAGTCGTCTTTTTGCTTATATCTTATGCACCATGAAAACGGAAATGCGGGTCTTAACAAGCGCGAGACGGCGCACGAGGTCCGGGGGACCTCGGACTGCGCGGACCGGAGCGGAGTGTAGACATCGAACTTTCGAGCCCTGGCAGGGCTCGAAAATAAAAAGGAGCGATGCTTTATGCATCACTCCTTTTTACTTATAAGCGCGAGACGGGGATCGAACCCGCGACCCCCTCCTTGGCAAGGAGGTGCTCCACCGCTGAGCCACTCGCGCATGTCTTACAGACAAGTTATAATATACTATAAGGTGTTCTAAATGTCAACAGAAAAAGTGTGCATCTTTTTGAATAATTGCATATACAATTCATAAAATAATTAAATGACAGAAGCAGTGCTACAAGAGAAATGCTTAGTGCAGCAGTTTCTTCCGCAGCCATCCGGAGAATTTTTGTTCCACAACGATCCAGGACAGGTAAGCCAGCCCGATACTCAGCGCCACACTTAAGATCACCCCGATGACAGACATTACAGAGAGGGTGGAGAAGTCAAACACCGCCCGGTCTAAGAACATTACCGGATAGTAATGCACCAGATACAGGGAATAACTGATATTTCCCATAAGGATGAAAAAGCGGGGCAGAGAGAGCTTCAGTCCGGTCAGAAAAGCTAAAACCAACACTACAAGTGCCGGAAGTCCCCACAGCGGAAGCCTGCGGAAACCGATCACATTGATCCTGGGGGTGAAAAATGCCAGCAGACAAAAAATCACCGGAATGCCTACCGCAGACAGCACACTTACAGCCATAGGAAACGGATGCTCCAAATGCCTGTGATATAAAAAACGCAGCAGATAATAGGCGAGGATTCCGAAAATGAATTCCAGCATGACAGGATCACCGTAAAACATAAGAACAGGAGAAAACATCCTGCCTATCGGAGACTGCCAGGAGGAAATCAATGGAGCGAATATCTGGACTGCCCCTACCAGAACTGCCAGGAATGCACTGCAGATCAGGCCGCGGTATTTCATGCTGATATGAAAGGCAATGAAAAATAACAGATAGAACAGCATTTCACAGTTGATAGTCCATCCGATCCGCACCAGAGGCTGGATAATTCCACCACCGATATCAAAAGGAATAAACAGCAGGCTCTTGACCAGGTACGAAAGATTGTGTCTGGTCTGCTGGAACATGGATGGAAACAATAACAGCGACAGATAAGTCACAAGTGTCATCAGATAATACAGCGGCAGAATTCGGATCAGACGTTTCCGGAAGAAGTATTTTGTACTTTTTTCTGTGGTGAACATGATCATAAACCCACTGATGCAGAAAAATATGTCTACCCCGAATGCACCGAAATTTAAGAAACGGATATGCTGAAACACCACAAAAAGAGCAGCCAGACCGCGTAAAGCCTGGATGCTGTCAAAATGCAGATCTTGAAATCTCTTGTTTATTGCGATATTTTCCATAAAAATCATACCTTTTTCTTACTTATTTCCGAAACATATTCTCATTTTAACATTTTTTTATAGAATAGGGAAACATTTTATCTATTCCGTAAAATAACTTGCGCACCGGGGTATAAAATAATACAATGATAAGGAGTAAAGCATTGGGGAATTGACAGGATGGAACAAATATGAGTGTAGACAGACAGCAGATGTTAGAGACAGCAGAACGGTTAAACCAACAGATGGCAGATGGGATCCCTTATACTTGGGAGACACTGGAACAGGCATTGTCCTTTGTGACGGAGAAGAGGGATAAGGGAATCCATGGAAGGATCTGTTATTTCGCAGCATTTTATCATCTGGATACAGGGAATCAGGAACAGTGTCTGAAGTATCTGGACGAAAGCGTGAGATGCCTGCTGGGAACGGATCAGGAGATTCACGTAGCCAGGGCCTATAATATGATCGGTATCGTGGCACATATGCAGAACAATCTGTCTCTGGCCATGGAACAGTATGGCAGGGCATTGGATTATACAGCGAAATACAATGATAAGATGGTACATAGTATAGTATTAAGTAATATGGCGGATGCATATTATCTTATCGGAGTCTATGACAGAGCCGTGCAATGTTATAGGGAATGCATCCGTGAATTTGAAAAAGCAGGTGATGACAGCATTTACAGCCGGATCAATTTCCGGAAAATGCTGTCAGAGTATGGCTGTTGTCTGCTGCATCTGGATATGGAGCAGGAGGCAATGGAGGTATACCGCAAACTGGAAGAAACCGGAAAAAGCGAAGAGATCGTTCGGGGAACGAGACTTGCGGCGAATGTGTTTTTCACGTATCTGGCAGAAAGTGAAGGACACCGGGAAAAAGCGGCAGACCATGTAAGACAGGCTGTGATGGCATTGGAAGATATGCGTCAGGTATCTTCCGAATATGACAGTATTCAGAATCTTCTTCAATACGTGGAAAAGACCGGTAATATAGAATTGCTGCAGGAGATATTGGATTGTCTGGAACCCAAGGCGGCGATCGAACAGAATAGGAGCCTGCTGCTGCAGCTTTTATTGTTACGGCTGCGTTATTGCAGTGCACAGATGTCTATAGAGGAATTCCGTCAGGCTACAGAGACTTTTTTCCACATCAAGGAAAGCAGCGAAATGATCGAGAGCAATCAGGTCATGTATATGCTGGAGCTGCGTAAGCGCCTGCAGGCGGTGGAAGAGGAGCAGCGGGAGCAGACGAAGAAGAGAAACAAATTACTGTATCAGTCAGAGCATGACGAATTGACAGGATTGTACAACAAGAGAAGTCTGAACCGTTATCTGGAGGATGTCTTTGAAGATTGCAAATTAAATGAGAAAGAACTGGGAATTCTATTTTTGGATATTGACTATTTTAAACAGCTAAACGACCGGTACGGGCATGGAAAAGGGGATGAAGGAATCTGTGCAGTGGCAGATACGTTGAAAAGAATATTCCCGGAAGACTATGTGGCGCGTTACGGAGGGGATGAATTCCTGGTAGTAATGCCGGAGCGTGATCTGGCATATGCAATGGAACATGCGGAATTGCTGTGTGCCGGTATCCGGGAATACAAAATTCCCAATGAAGATTCCAAATTGGAACCGTGGCTTACGATTTCTGTAGGTGGTGTCTGTGCTATTCCGAAGGAACCAAACCGAGTGTGGGATTTTCTGTCTGCAGCGGATAATACATTGTATGAACAGAAGAAAGAACAAAAGGGGAAAGTTCGTTTCTATCAGGGAGAGGGAAAATATTTATAAGAAACATTTATAGAAATGATCAAAAAGGAATTTAATAGCAATGGAGAATAAACAATACACGACCCGCGAACTGTTTCGCAGATTTGCACCTTATTTTAAAAAATATCGTTTTACCCTGTGTATGGATCTGTTCTGTGCGGCACTGACTACGGTCTGTGAACTGGTACTGCCACTGATCATGCGCTATATTACCAATGAGGGGCTGCGGGATCTGGCTGCTCTGTCGGTGAAGACCATATTTACGCTTGGCATTTTGTATTTCGGACTTCGTATCGTGGACTGCATCGCCGGCTACTATATGTCCGATATGGGACACGTCATGGGAGCGAAGATCGAGACGGACATGCGCAGAGATGCGTACAATCATTTGCAGAAATTGTCCAATACCTACTATAACAATACCAAGGTCGGTCAGATCATGGGGCGGATCACCAATGACTTATTTGATGTGACGGAATTCGCCCATCATTGCCCGGAGGAATTTTTCATCGCCGGGATCAAGACGGTGATCTCTTTTGTCATTCTGGCAAATATCAATCTGCCGCTGACTTTGATGATCTTTTTATGTGTACCGCTTATGTGCGGCGTGTGCATGATCCTGAATTTCCGGATGCGGAGCGCTTTCCGTAAGCAGCGCAATCAGATCGGCGAACTGAATGCCCGGATCGAGGACAGCCTCTTAGGACATAAGGTCGTTAAGGCATTTACCAATGAAGAAGTGGAGAATGAAAAGTTCGAGAAGGACAACGGTACCTTTCTGGATATTAAGAAGCTGACCTACCGCTACATGGCAGCATTTAATACCACAGTCAAGCTGTTCGACGGACTGATGTATCTGGTAGTCCTGGTGGCAGGCGGTATCTTCATGGTAAGAGGTAAGATAGCCGCAGGTGATCTGGTGGCATATATGCTGTATGTGTCCACACTGATCGCAACGATCCGTCGTATCATCGAATTCGCCGAGCAGTTCCAGAGGGGTATGACCGGCATCGAGCGTTTTCTACAGATCGTGGATGCGGATATCGAGATCTTTGACGAACCGGATGCGGTCGAACTGAAAGACCCGAAGGGAGAGATCTCTTTTGAAAAAGTAAGCTTTGAATATCCGGATGATCACAATAAGGTATTTACGAATCTGAACCTGCAGATCCATGCGGGGGAAAAGGTGGCGATCGTCGGACCCTCCGGTGGAGGAAAGACGACACTGTGCAATCTGATCCCCAGATTCTATGATGTCTCGGAAGGAAAGATCCTGCTGGACGGTCAGGATATCAAGCATTTTACGTTGAAGAGCCTGCGGGGCAATATCGGTATCGTGCAGCAGGATGTATATCTGTTCTCCGGTACGATCTATGAAAATATCTCCTATGGACGTCCGGGAGCTTCCAAAGAAGACGTGATCGAGGCGGCAAAACGCGCCGGAGCACATGATTTTATCATGGATCTGAAGGATGGTTATGATACTTATGTGGGAGAGCGGGGCGTGAAGCTGTCCGGGGGACAGAAGCAGCGGATCAGCATCGCCAGAGTATTTCTGAAGAATCCGCCCATTATCATACTGGATGAGGCTACTTCCGCACTGGATAATGAGAGTGAATTTGCGGTGGCGAAGTCCTTAGGAGAGCTGTCGGAGGGACGCACGACCCTGACCATAGCCCACAGACTATCCAGTATCCGCAATTCGGACCGGATCCTGGTGCTGACGGACGATGGTATCGTGGAGGAAGGTGATCACGACCAGCTCATGGAGCAGAAGGGAATTTATTATCAGTTCTACGAAACAGCCAATGCTTTAAAATAATATTACAAAAACGGAGGTAGAGCTATGAAACTTGTGTTTGTGGGGGCAGACCATGAAGTAACCGGAAGCTGTCATTATCTGGAGGTTGCCGGGAAACATATTTTAGTGGACTACGGTATGGAGCAGGGTGTCAATGTATTTGAAAATGTGCCGCTGCCGGTGGCGGAATCCATGATCGATTATGTATTCCTGACTCATGCTCATGTGGATCATTCGGGTCTTCTGCCGCTTCTGTATGCCAGAGGCTTCAGAGGACAGATCTATACCACGGATGCTACGGCGGATCTGTGTAGCATTATGCTGCGTGACTGTGCACATATCCAGAGTGCCGAAGCGGAATGGAAGAATCGTAAGGCAAAACGTTCTGCGAATAATGCAGTGGTGGAGCCACTGTATACCATGGAGGATGCAGATGGTGTGATCCGCCGGTTCGTTCCCTGCCATTACAATACGATCGTGGAAGTATGCGAGGGAGTAAAAATCCGTTTTACGGATATCGGACATCTGCTGGGTTCTGCCAGCATCGAAGTCTGGCTGACGGAGGACGGCAATACGAAAAAAATCGTATTTTCCGGCGATATCGGCAACAAGCACCAGCCGTTACTTAAGGATCCGACACCTACGAAGGAAGCGGATTATGTCGTGATGGAGTCTACCTACGGTGACAGACTGCATCCGAAGGATAAGTTGGATTATGTGGCAGAACTGACCAAGGTGCTGCAGGAGACCTTAGACCGGGGCGGTAATGTGGTGATCCCGTCTTTTGCTGTGGGCCGTACCCAGGAGATTTTGTATTTCCTGCGGAAGATCAAGGTAGGGCGCCTGGTAAAGGGGCATGAAGATTTCCCGGTGTATGTGGACAGTCCCATGGCGGTAGAGGCTACCGGTATATTCCAGGAGAACAGGTGGGAATGCTTCGATGATGAGGCGATGGAATTCGTAAAAGAGGGCATTAATCCCATTGCTTTTTCAGGATTAAAGCTGTCTATCACCAGTGAGGAATCCAAAGCCATCAACTTTGACGAGACCCCTAAGGTCATTATCTCCGCATCCGGTATGTGTGATGCAGGACGTATCCGGCATCATCTGAAGCATAATCTGTGGAGACCGGAGTGTACGATCCTGTTCGTCGGTTATCAATCGGTGGGAACACTGGGCCGGGCACTGGTAGAGGGTGCTGACGAGGTGAAGCTGTTCGGTGAGACGGTTTCAGTGCGCGCCGAGATCCGGAAAATGACGGGACTGAGCGGTCATGCGGATAAGGAAGGTCTGATCGACTGGATCCAGGCCTTTGAAGAAAAGCCGAAGAAGGTGTTCGTGGTACATGGAGAAGACAGCGTATGTACCGGATTTGCCGAATGCCTGAAGATGGAGTATGGGCAGAGAGCCTATGCTCCTTACAGCGGTACAGAGTTCGATCTTGCAGTCAATAAGTTCACCTATGAGGCAGCACCTGTTGCCGTGCAGAAAAAGACGAAGCCTGCTACCGGAGTCTTCGAACGACTGCTTGCCTCTGCGAGACGCTTACTGGCACTGGTTACGAAGAGCGAGGGTGTCATGACCAACAAGGATATGGCGAAGTTCGCGGACCAGATCAATTCCCTGTGCGACAAGTGGGAGATATAAAGTGCATCCATCGGCACAAACAACCCTGAGTATGTAGGACGATAGTCCGGAATACGAAGGGGGGTACGATTTATAATTAGAATCAGAATAAGGAGACAACATGAGTTTAGCGGATCATATTTTTATCGATATGTGCAATGACATTTTAACGAACGGTACCAGTACGGAGGGCGAGAAAGTGCGCCCCCACTGGCCGGACGGCACTCCTGCCTATACCATTAAGAAATTCGGAGTGGTGAACCGGTACGACCTGTCGAAGGAGTTCCCAATCCTGACCTTGCGCCGGACGGCATTAAAATCCGCCACAGATGAGATGCTGTGGATCTGGCAGCGCAAGTCCAACAACATTCATGATTTAAACAGCCACGTCTGGGATGAGTGGGCAGATGAAAACGGTTCGATCGGTAAGGCATACGGCTATCAGATGCAGGTGAAGCATCAGTATAAGGAAGGCATGATGGATCAGGTGGACCGCGTGATCTACGATCTGAAGAACAATCCTTTCAGCCGCCGGATCATGACCAACATCTATGTCCATCAGGATCTGCACGAGATGAATCTGTATCCCTGCGCCTACAGCATGACCTTTAACGTGACACAGAAAAAGGGAGAGGACAGGCTGACCCTGAATGCCATTTTAAACCAACGCTCCCAGGACGTACTGGCAGCCAACAACTGGAATGTGGTACAGTATGCGGTGCTGGTATATATGTTGGCGCAGGTCTGCGATATGAACGTGGGCGAGCTGGTGCATGTCATTGCGGATGCTCATATCTATGACCGCCACGTGGATGCCATTAAGGAACTCATCAGCAGAGAACCCTTCCCGGCACCGAAGTTCTGGCTGAACCCGGAGATCAAGGACTTCTATCAGTTTACACCGGATGATGTGAAGCTGGAAGGTTACCAGACCGGCGAACAGATCAGGGATATTCCGATTGCAATCTGACATGAGTAAGTAGGGCGGTAGCCCGGAATACGAATATCAGTACGGTTTCGTGAGTGCGAAGCACGGAGAAACCGGTTATTATCATAGAAACAAACAGAAACGAGGTACACCATGAATTTAATTGTAGCAGTAGACAACAACTGGGCCATCGGCAGCAAGAATGAACTGCTGATCCGTATCCCCAATGATCATAAGCATTTCCGCGAAGAGACGACAGGTAAGGTAGTGGTTCTGGGACGCAAGACTTTGGAGACTTTCCCGCAGGGCATGCCTTTAAAGAACCGCATCAACATTATTTTGTCCAAAGATCCGAATTATCAGGTCAAGGATGCGATCGTGGTACACTCTATTGAAGAATTGCTGGAAGAACTGAAGAAATATGACGAAGAGAATATCTATATCATCGGCGGAGAGAGTATTTACCGCCAGATGCTGCCTTACTGTGACGTGGCCCATGTGACGAAGATCGACCATGCCTACGAGGCGGATGCCTATTTCCCGGATCTGGACAGTGATCCCGAGTGGGAGATCACCGCGGACAGCGACGAGCAGGTCTATTTTGACATTACCTATCAGTTCTTAAAGTACGAGCGCAAGAAAGCCTGAGTGCGGAAAACGATGAAAAAGAAGATATATTTGGCAGTTACGGTTTTACTGCTTACTCTGGCAGGAATATATGTGGCAGCCAGAATGATTCTGTGGGGTGGTCCCGTAAGTTTTCGCAGTTATGTGTTGTTACTGGGGGATCTGCTGTGTCTGCTGCTTCTCCTGTTTTATGTATATCTGAGAGTACCCATCAGGCTGCACCGGAAAATACGGGACAAGTGGGGAACTCCCGGGAAATGGGAGTGGCTGGAGGATATCGGCATTGCTTTGTGGGCAGTGCTGTGCCTGATCGTCACGTTTGCCGGAATTGCCTGGATTTGGTTTGAAAATGACATCCCTTCGGAGACGCGGCTCACAGAGAATCTGATCAGTGTGGAAGAGATGGAGTTCCCGGACAGGCACTGGTATTCCTACTGGCGTCCAGAGGGCGTGCTGTTTCGGAGAGAGACGGAGCTTGCCGGTGAGGATTACATTACTTATCTGACGGAATTGATGGACAAGGAAGAAAATACCCACCCGGAGGATGCAGAAACGGTAGCAAAGCAGGCGATGGAAGAACAGTGGCTTGCGGAATACTATGCGTCGGAGACGGAAACCGCGGAAGATGTACAGGATCCCTTAGAACCTTACGCACAGGCAGTATATGATGCTGTGCTGCAACAACAGGGCTTTTCCTTCGAAGTCTGCTACAATGCCAAAGGCAATTTCTATCTGCAGCTGGGAGAACAGGAGCAGGCGGGAAAGACCTATGCATACACGCTGGTCTACAATCGTACCTCGCAGAACGGAAAATGTGAGATTTTCGTGCTGTACCGGAATCCGGAAGAGAATCTGTCCACAGAGGCAGCACAGATCGTGGAGTTTTATGCGGTCCGCAGTGAAGATCTGCAGGTCATTGCGGGGGATAAGACCGGATGGTCAGTGGTAGCGAACAGTGCATATCAGGAAGCTACCGGAGAAAAATAATTGTAGTGAATTTAATTTGAGTTTTCAGCTAAAAGGAGAAATGAGCCACATTTTCGCTGAAAAAAGCACTGGAAAGCATAAATGTGTATATTGACTTTTATTACAAAAGGTATAATAATGAAAATCAATAAATTCTGTTAAGAGAAATCAACAGGCAGAGTGGTAAACCGAGGAAAGAAGGAATACAAAATGGAAAAGAAGAACATTGACTGGGGTAATATCGGTTTCGGTTATATCCCTACGGATTACAGATATGTGTCCAATTACAAGGACGGCAAATGGGATGACGGTCAGCTGACCCAGGACCCCAACATCGTATTAAATGAGTGTGCAGGTGTACTGCAGTATGCACAGACCGTATTCGAGGGTCTGAAGGCCTACACCACAGAAGACGGACATATCGTAACCTTCCGTCCTGACTTAAACGGTGAGCGTCTGGAGTCTTCTGCAGCAAGACTGGAGATGCCCATTTTCCCCAAGGAGCGTTTTGTGGAAGCTGTTACCGAGACGGTTAAGGCGAACGATGCTTTCGTGCCTCCTTACGGCAGCGGTGCAACTCTGTACATTCGTCCTTATATGTTCGGCAGCAACCCTGTCATCGGTGTAAAGCCTGCGGATGAGTATCAGTTCCGTATCCTGTGCACCCCTGTAGGACCTTACTTCAAGGGCGGCGTTAAGCCTCTGACTATCCGTGTCACCGACTTTGACCGTGCGGCACCTCACGGAACCGGTCACATCAAGGCTGGTCTGAACTATGCTATGAGCTTACATGCTATCGTATCCGCTCACAAGGAAGGCTACGATGAGAATATGTACCTGGATGCTGCTACCCGTACAAAGGTAGAGGAGACCGGCGGTGCGAACTTCCTGTTCGTTACCAAGGACAACAAGGTCGTAACTCCCAAGTCCGACAGTATCCTTCCTTCCATCACCCGTCGTTCTCTGGTATATGTTGCCAAGGAATATCTGGGACTGGAAGTAGAAGAGAGAGAAGTATACCTGGATGAAGTAAAAGACTTCGCAGAGGCTGGTCTGTGTGGTACCGCAGCAGTTATCTCCCCTGTTGGTAAGATCGTTGACCACGGCAAAGAGATCTGCCTGCCCAGCGGCATGACCGAGATGGGACCTGTCACCAAGAAACTGTATGAGACCCTGACCGGTATCCAGATGGGCAGGATCGAAGCTCCTAAGGGCTGGATCCATGTGATCGAGTAATCGCTGACAGAAGGCTTGGAATAGTTTAAAACAGGATAATCAGAAAATGCGTGTGGATCATCTCTGCACGCATTTTTTTGCTTGCGGGGAGCCGGAGTTTGATGTAAAATGTAAGTGCTTACATAGAAATGTTACTTTGAATGATGGAAAGAGAACGATAAATGCAGATCAATGACCGTATGGAACAACTACATAATGCAGTCTCACAGACTTATATCGCAGTGGAGCCGGACGGTCCCGGGAACTGTGGGAAGCAGGAAAGGGGCAGAAGCAGAGAGATTGTCTGTGAACATTTCCTGGATGTCTATGTGGATGAGCAACTGACATTTCGTCTGACCTGCACAGCCACACATCTGCCGGAGCTGATACTGGGGAGACTTTTCACGGAAGGCTGGATTGAAAGCGTCCGGGATGTGGAGAGCATTACGATCTGCGAGAGCGGTAGAAGTGCGAGAGTTTTTCTGCAGGAAAATTTACGGGGAAGCGATAGACAGATAGCGACAGACAGAGAGGCTTCCTGTTGCATCGGGAATCTTACTTTTCTGGAAAAAAACGGAAAAAGACAGTTACGGGAATTACCCGGGACAGAATGGCAGAATGCGTGGATATTTGCCCTGGCGGAAGAATTCGCCGGAGACTGCGAGCTGCACAGACAGACCGGAGGAACCCACAGCTGTTATCTCGGAGTAAGAGACAAATGCGTATGCCGCATGGAAGATATCGGAAGACATAACGCATTGGATAAATGTATCGGCTATGCACTTTTGAAACAGCTGGAATTGTCCGAGTGCATTTTGTTTACTACGGGGCGGGTTCCTACGGACATGGTACAGAAGGTGATCGCTGCCGGGATTCCGGTGCTGGCGTCCAAGGCAGTACCTACAGATCAGGCAATAGAGCTTGCAAAAAAGTACCGGCTGAATCTGATCTGCAGAGCCTGGCCGGATCGGATAGAGATCTATCATGATGCAAGAAAATAATCCTGAGAACGGACAGGGAGCCTGTTTCATTCCGGTGGAACAGCACGGAATAAAACACAGTGAGAGGAGCCGCACATGAAAGAATTGGAAGAATGTCTGGAGGCATTACTGGCAGAGGTAAAGCCTATAGAAAAAACAGAATATGTGGCACTTACGGATGCCTGTGACCGGATCCTCGGTGAGGATATTGTGGCGCAGATGATGATTCCTCCCTATCCGAAGTCTGCCATGGACGGTTATGCCGTACGGGCGGAGGATACGTCGGGTGCGGACAGAGAACATCCGGTTACGTTGCAGATCGTGGGAGAATTATTTGCCGGAGATTGTGCAGAGATTCCTTATGAAGAGGGATGCGCAGTACGGGTGATGACCGGTTCTTATGTGCCGGAAGGATACGATGCGGTCATCAGACAGGAAGATACCGATTATGGCGAAAAACAGGTACAGATCTACCGGGAGATTACAGCGGGAACAAATTATTGCTGTGTGGGAGAGGACATCCGTGAGGGTGAGCAGATCCTTGCACGGGGGACGCATCTGCGTGCACTCCATATGGGGCTTATGGCAAGTCTCGGCATTTACGAGGTGCCGGTCTGTGAGAGGATAAAGTGCAGTATTCTATCCACAGGTTCAGAACTGATGGCACCGGGAACGCCACTTTTACCGGGGAAAATATATAACAGTATCGCTTATATGCTGCGGGCTTCCGTGGAAAGACAGGGAATACAGGTGCCTTTCACGGGAATCTGCGGAGATGATAAAGAATTATTGAAGGAAAAAATACAGCAGTGCCTAAAAACAGCGGATATTGTGATCACTACCGGTGGTGTGTCTGTGGGGAAAAAGGATTTGCTGCCGGAAGTGTTGGAAGAACTGGGAGCGAAAAAAATATTTTCCCATGCCAACATCCAGCCGGGAACTCCGACGATCGGCAGTGTCCTGGATGGTAAAGCCATCTTAAGCCTGTCGGGAAATCCTTATGCGGCGTATGCCAATTTTGAGTATTATTTTTGGGAACTGGCAGCGTATTTGACACAGGATGCATTCTTGAAGGTGCGAAGAACGCAAGCGGTGCTTTCTGACCCTTATCCGAAGGTGAATAAGCTCAGACGCTTTGTCCGGGCATATGCGGAGGAAGGCAGAGTGACACTGCCCACAGCAGTACATGCGTCTTCGGTGCTTTCCAATATGAGAGATTGTAATTGCTTTATAGATATAGAACCGGGGAGGGAGCTGCACCCCGGAGATGAAGTGAAGATCCAATACTTTAAATGATATAAAGGTCACAAGACAAATAGTTTCGACGTGCTTGCACGGAGCAATCCTTATGGTATCATGAAAGGCAACGACGGGAAAAACCGTTTCGACGTGCTTGCACGGGAGGAAAATCAACATGCAGGAAATACAAAAATTTACCCTTGGCACAGCGGTCCTCGCCGGCGGCAAGAGCAGCCGGATGGGGCAGAACAAGGTCTTAATGGAATATCAGAACCGCAGATTCTTAGACAGAATCTGTGAGGAACTCCGGGGGTTCGATGAGAAGCCCTGTATTTCTGCTGCTATGCCAGGAGAATATGAGGATCTGGGGCTTTCCGTTGTCTGTGATGAGCACAGGGAGATCGGACCTATGGAAGGAATCCGTCAGGTCCTGATCCATACATCTTGCGATTATGTATTTGTCTGTGCCGGAGATATGCCCTTTATCACGGGAGATCTGGTGCGGTATATGGCAGAATTTATTTCCTCGGACTATGACTGCTATTGCATGGTAGATGAGGATCATATTCATCCGCTGTGTGCCATTTATTCGAAAAAAATACTGCCGGTGATAGAAGAACTGATCGAACAGGGGCAGTATCGTCTGATGCAGATCCTGCGCAGGGTGCGGACCAAATACATTCGTCTGGAGAGCAGCTGTTTTGATAAAAAGCAGCTGCGCAATATCAATACCAGAGAAGAGTATGAAAGTTTAAGCCTGCCGCTTATCTTCTGTGTCAGCGGAGTCAAGGACAGCGGCAAGACCGGACTGATCATTAAGCTGATCAACGAGTTCATCCGGGACGGATACCGCGTAGGTGTGATCAAACACGACGGGCATGAGTACGCCATGGATCAGGAAGGAACGGACACGTACCGTTTTACGGAGGCAGGGGCCAGGATCAGTGCTATTTATTCCGACACGCAGTCCTCTGTGAACCGTAAGGGAAAAGTGACCGCGGAGGATATGATAGCTGCCTGCGGGGATGTGGATGTTCTGATCCTGGAGGGATTGAAGGATTCCGCGTATCCGAAGGTTGAAGTGGTACGGAGAGCGGTGTCGGAGCATACAGTATGTGCCACAGAGCATCTGATCGCGGTTGCAACCGATGTAGTGACGCAGGATGTGGTGAACTGCCCTGTGTATGACATGAATGATATAGCAGGCATTTATGCCTGTATTTTAGGATACTTTGGTATATCAGGGAGATTACGATGAAACTGATCAGAACAGAAGATGCAGTGGGACAGGTGCTGTGCCATGATATTACCCAGATCATTCCGGGAGTAGTGAAGGATGCCGTGTTCCGTAAGGGGCATATTGTCACGAAAGAGGATATTCCCGTATTGTTATCTGTGGGTAAGGAACATCTCTATGTGTGGGAGAAAAAAGAGGGTATCCTGCATGAGGACGAGGCGGCGGTAATTTTACGGGATCTGTGCATCAATGACAATATGACTGCCAGTGAACCGAAGGAAGGCAAGATCGAGATCCGGGCAGCAGCAGACGGATTGCTCAAGATCAATTCCGAAAAATTACGTGCGGTGAACGGACTGGGAGAGATGATGATCGCCACCATTCACGGCAATTTTCCGGTGAAAGCAGGAGACAGGCTGGCAGCCACGCGCATTATCCCACTGGTGATCGAAGAGGAAAAAATGAACCGGGCAAAGGAAGCAGCCGGTGGGGAACCGCTTCTTAAGATCCTGCCCATGTCCCATAAAAAGGTAGGGATCGTCACCACCGGCAGTGAAGTTTTTAAAGGCAGGATACAGGATGCTTTCGGACCTGCCATCCGGGCAAAGCTTGCGGCATATGATACGGAAGTGATGGGACAGGTGATCCTGGATGACTGCCAGGAGGATATTTCGGCAGCGATTCTTAAGTTTGTCCGTCAGGGCGCAGACATGGTGCTGTGTACCGGCGGCATGAGCGTGGATCCGGATGACAGGACACCGGGAGCGATCAAAGCTACGGGAGCGGATATTGTGTCTTATGGGGCACCGGTGCTTCCCGGAGCCATGTTCCTGTTATCTTATCTGGGAGAGATCCCGGTGCTGGGACTGCCGGGCTGTGTGATGTATGCGGGACGCACGGTATTTGACCTGGTACTGCCGAGAGTACTGGCAGGAGAACGATTGACGAAAGCTGATCTGGACAGTTACGGAGAGGGTGGATTGTGCCTGAACTGTGAGGTATGTCACTTCCCCAATTGCGGTTTTGGGAAGCAGTAAACAACAGAAAGGAAACAAAAATGTCAGGCTTTACTCATTTTGATGCGCAGGGAAACGCCATCATGGTAGATGTAACAGACAAGGATATTACAGAGAGATGTGCCACGGCAAGTGGCTGTATCCGGGTGAGCCGTGAAGTATTTGACGCGGTGAAGGACGGTGCGGCGAAAAAGGGAGATGTTCTGGGAACTGCGCGGATCGCAGGGATCATGGCGGCCAAACGGACCTGGGAGCTGATCCCTCTGTGTCATCCACTGATGCTGACAAAGGTCACCATAGATTTTGTTATGGAAGAGGAGACCTGCACGATCCGTTGTTTTTGTACGGCAAAATTATCCGGGCGTACCGGTGTGGAGATGGAGGCACTGACCGGGGTGAATGTGGCATTGCTTACCATCTATGATATGTGCAAGGCAATGGACCGCGGCATGGAAATGGGAGAGATCCATCTGGAGGAAAAGATGGGTGGCAAGAGCGGACATTTTCAAAGAACAGAATATTATGAAAAAATATAATAAAAAAATGACAGCAGTAATGACAACGATCCTGGCAGCAATGCTGCTTGCAGGATGTGGATCTGAAACGAAGAATCCAGCAGATACCGGGGCGGCTGTGGAACTGACGATTTTAGCGGCAGCTTCCCTGACGGATGTATGCAATGAGATCAAGACAGAGTATGAAGCAGCGCACCCAAATGTGACACTGCACTTTTCTTATGGAGCATCCGGAGCCTTACAGACACAGATCGAGGAAGGCGCTCCGGCAGACCTGTTTTTCTCCGCAGCGACCAAACAGATGACAGCTTTGAACGATGAGGGACTGATGGATCCGGATTCTATTGTGAAGCTGTTGGAAAATAAGGTAGTTCTGATCGTTCCGGAAGGCAGTGATAAGGACATTACCTCTTTCGAAGATGTGGCAACAGATAAAGTCGGCATGATCGGTCTGGGAGAGCCGGGAAGTGTGCCGGTAGGTCAGTACTCCGAGGAGATTTTCACCTCTCTGGGAATTCTGGATATGGTAAAGACAAAGGCAAACTACGGCTCCGATGTCCGCACGGTACTCTCCTGGGTAGAAACCGGTGCAGTGGACTGTGGCGTGGTATATGCAACAGATGCTTATGTGGGCGAGAACATCCAGATCGTCTGCGAGGCTCCCGTAGGTTCCTGTAAACAGGTGATCTATCCGGTGGGAATCGTGAAGGCGAGTGAACACGCAGATGCGGCGGCAGAGTTCCTTGCATATCTGCAGACCGATCATACCATGCAGAAATTCGAAGGCTACGGATTTTCTGCGGCAGAATAGGAGCAGAAATGGATTTTTCACCCTTATGGATCTCCCTGAAGGTCGCAGTATGTGCGACGGTATTTACGTTTTTTTTAGGTCTGCTTTCTGCAAGGCTGGTCCTCTCCTTAAGAGCGGGCAAGGCACTGATTGACGGCATTTTCTCTCTGCCGATGGTATTGCCTCCTACGGTAGTCGGATTTTTCCTACTGATCATCTTCGGGAAAAACAGTCTGTTAGGCGGGTTGCTCTTAAAAATGGGAATCAGTGTGCTGTTCACCTGGCAGGGGGCGGTGATCGCGGCAGTGGTGGTATCTTTTCCCATCATGTACCGGACAGCCCGCGGTGCCCTGGAGCAGGTGAATGTGAATCTGATCTATGCTGCACGGACGCTGGGAATGTCGGAGACAAAGATTTTTTTCCGGATTCAGCTGCCGGCGGCATGGCCCGGGGTGGCGGCTGCCACGATTCTGGCATTTGCCAGGGCTATGGGGGAATTCGGTGCGACGATCATGTTAGCCGGAAATATTCCAGGAAAGACACAGACCATGTCGGTGGCAATCTACACGGCAGTGCAGAGCGGTGACCGCAGTCTGGCCTATTACTGGGTAGCTATTATCATGGGAATTTCCTTTTTCACCATTTTCCTGATGAATTACTGGATGGGGTATCAGGAGCGGAGAGGTGGTGGAAAAAGATAATGGCTTTGTATGTGGATATTGAGAAAAAATGTGGTGACTTTCTACTGAAAGTAAAGTTTACCGCAGAAAAAGAGGTATTGGGGCTGTTAGGTGCTTCCGGCTGCGGCAAGAGCATGACACTCAAATGCATCGCGGGAATCGAAAAGCCGGATAAAGGTGTGATCCGGCTGGACGATAAAGTGTTTTTTGATTCGGAGAAACGGATCCATCTGCCGGTACAGAAGAGGAGAGTAGGCTATTTATTTCAGGATTATGCCCTTTTCCCGAATATGACGGTGCTGCAGAATATCCTGTGTGGCGCAGGTGACAGGAAGAAAGCATCGGAATATGTGAAACGTTTTTTCCTGGATGGTAAGGAGCAGCTGTATCCGGCGCAGTTGTCCGGTGGACAGAAGCAGCGTACCGCCATGGCAAGGATGTTAGCGGGGGAACCGGAGATACTGATGTTAGATGAGCCCTTTACAGCACTGGACAATTATCTGAAGATGCAGTTGGAGCGGGAACTGATGAATGTTATGGAAGATTATGGGAAGACAGTACTGTTCGTATCCCATGACCGGAACGAGGCCTATCGTATGACGGACCGCATCGCAGTCATGGAAGACGGAAAGATCCTGGATGTGCAGCCGAAAGAGGAGCTTTTTCAGAATCCGGCGTCTCTGGCGGCAACACTTCTGACCGGATGTAAAAATGTCTCGATGCTGCAGGCTGAATCTGATAGCGGATATGCGGCAACAGACTGGGGAATCTGCCTGTCTGCGCCGCCCAGGGAAGGCAGCTACAAATATGCGGCATTCCGGGCACACTATTTTCAGGTCGTTCCGGCAATGGAGGCAACGAATGTGCTGGAGTGTCACATCCTGCGGGTGATCGAGGATACCTTTTCCACAGTGGTACTGTTTTGTAATGGTAATCGGACAGGGGAACATGCGTCAGAGGTGTTGACCTATGAATTGCCGAAGGAGGAATGGCAGGCACTGAAACATGCAGAAACACTGTATCTGAAAATGCCGCCGGAACAGATCATATGGCTGGAAAAATAAAAGGAGTACATAATGCAGGACGGTCTGGGAAGAGAAATTGATTATTTGAGGATATCGGTGACGGACAAGTGTAATCTCCGGTGCAGATACTGCATGCCGCCGCAAGGGATCACGCCGTTAGCACATGCGGAGATACTGACGCTGGAAGAAATCTTCCGGCTGGTGGGGATCATGGAACAACTGGGAATCCGGAAGGTGCGTCTGACCGGTGGGGAACCCATGGTACGGAAAAATCTGCCGTGGCTGGTGGAGCAGATCCATGGATTGCCGGGAATCCGGGAGATCGCCATGACTACCAATGGGACGCTGTTCGCACCGCAGGCAGAAATCTATCGCGAGGCGGGACTTACGGCAGTGAACATCAGCCTGGACACGCTGGATCCGGAACGTTTTCGCTGCATCACAGGCTGTGACCGTGCAGATCGTGCAGCAGGTGTGGACAGTGTGCTCCGCGCAATCGATGCGGCGCTGGAGCAGCAGCTTAGGGTGAAGATCAACTGCGTTCCCTGCGTGGAGATGAATGGAGAGGATATGGAAGGAATTGCCGCACTGGCAGCGGACAGGCCCGTGGATGTCCGATTCATCGAGCTGATGCCCATCGGCTGTGGAAAAGATTATACGGGAATTTCCTCGGAGGAGATTTTAAGTCGGCTGGAGAGAAGATTTGGAGCAGCAATAGCAGTTCCGGGGAAATCGCCGCTGGCAGTGGCGGGGCGTGTAGCAGATCCTTACGAAAAAACGGACGGTCCGGCAGAATATTATCAGTTTCCGGGATTTTCCGGCAGGATCGGATTCATCAGTCCGATTTCCCACAAGTTCTGCAGGGAATGTAACAGAGTCCGCCTGACCTGCGAAGGAAGATTAAAGCTCTGCCTGCATTATGACAGGGGACTGGAGCTGAAACCACTGCTTCGAAGCGGAGCTTTGGATGAAGAGATCCGGGAGCGGATTCTGGCTGCTGTCCGGGAGAAACCATCAGAGCATCATTTCCGGGAAAAGGCAGCTGACGGAGGTCTGACGGATGGAGCGGAAGAACAGCGCAAGATGGTACAGATCGGCGGATAGATACAAAACATGACCGGTGCTGGCAGGCAGAACGGACCGGGCGGGAAAGAAAGGTTGACAGTTATGGCAGGAGAAGTAGCAGCAGTATGTATCAGTGAGAAAAAAGGAACAGCCAAGCATAATATCGGAAGCTGTAATTTTATAGAAGACTGGGGACTGGAGAAGGATGCCCATGCGGGCAACTGGCACAGACAGGTAAGCCTGTTATCCTGGGAAGAGGTGGAAAAATTCCGTGCAAGAGGCGCGAACGTGGCAGATGGAGCTTTTGGTGAAAATCTGCTGGTGAAAGGATATGATTTTAAATCTTACCCGGTGGGAAGTATTTTCAAATGTAATGAGGTGGTGCTGGAGATCACGCAGATAGGGAAAAAATGCCATTCGGAATGCGAGATCTTTCATATGGTGGGGGACTGCATCATGCCCAGAGAGGGCGTGTTCGCCAGGGTACTGCATGGCGGCAGAATCGATGTCGGTGATACCTTAAAACTGATCAGTACCAGAAAACTCCATGCGGGGATCATTACTGCCAGTGACAAAGGGAGCAAAGGAGAGCGGGAAGATGAGAGTGGTCCCGCTATCCGCAGTATCATAGAAAAACAGGGTTATGAAGTGGTAAGTCAGGTGGTACTGTCTGATGATGCGGAAGGCTTATACCGGGAAATGGTAAGGCTTGCGGATGAAGAGGATGTGGATGTGGTATTCACTACCGGAGGAACCGGTTTTTCTCCCAGAGATAATACCCCGGAAGCTACTATGCGGGCAGCTACCAGAAATGCACCTGGAATCGCAGAGGCAATGCGCTATTACAGTCTGCAGATCACTCCCCGGGCGATGTTAAGCAGAGCTGCCAGTGTCATCCGTAACCGGACGTTGATCGTAAATCTGCCGGGAAGTCCGAAAGCAGTGAAGGAATGCCTGGAGGCAGTACTGGATACACTGGCTCACGGAATCCGTATCTTACGGGTAGAAGACGGGGAATGCGGTAATGGTACTTCGCTAAAAAAATAACAGGTTTGTTAAATAATTAATCTAATTGAAGAATGTTTCTCAAGAAGGTATAATGTAAGCACTTACATTATACCTTTTTAAGTATTCGGGGTAGTCGGTAAAATCTTATGCCTGTTGGAAGAGATACAGTACTCATCATGACAGGACGTACACAGGAGGGTTTCATGCATTCCGAGAATATTATTTACAAAAATGAAATGAATGAAAAGACAACAAAATTTCTAGATAAATTTGTAAAGAGGGTGAAGGGAAATCCTCCCGGTGTCTGCCCGATCGCAGTGCAGCTTTCTTTTTTGCAAAGTGCCAGAAGTCAGACCTGCGGTAAATGTGTTCCGTGTCGTGACGGACTGGAACAGGTAGAGAATATGATGCGCAGCATTCTGGACGGTAAGGCGGATATGGATACTTTTAACAACATGGTATCCCTGGCGGAAATGATTCAGGATACGGCAGACTGTGCCATAGGTTATGAGGCGGCCAACATCGTATTGCAGAGTGTGGAGCTGTTCCGTGATGAATACATGAGCCATATTGAACAGCACAGATGCCAGGCGGAAGTGGGACAGAAGGTTCCCTGTATTTCCCATTGTCCCGCACATGTGGATATTCCGGGGTATATTGCGCTGATCGGTGAACATCGTTATGCAGATGCCATTAATCTGATCCGCAGGGACAATCCTTTTCCCACGGCATGCGCATTTATCTGTGAACACCCCTGTGAGGCAAAATGCCGCAGAGACCTGATAGACAGCCCGGTCAATATCCGTGGACTGAAGAAATTTGCGGTGGATCAGATCGCGGCAGATCAGGTAAAGGTGCCGGAGTGTAATGTCACCACCGGTAAAAAAGTAGCTATCGTAGGAGGAGGTCCTTCCGGACTGACGACTGCCTATTATCTGTCTCTGATGGGACATAAGGTAGATGTATATGAAGAGAGAGAAGCGCTGGGAGGGATGCTGCGATACGGTATCCCCAATTACCGTCTGCCCAAGGACAGACTGGACGAAGATATCAATGCGATCCTGTCTACCGGTAATATTACAGTGCATTACAATACTGCCATCGGCAGGGATATCACTATGGAGCAGCTTCAGGAGCAGTACAATGCGATCTATATTGCTATCGGTGCCCAGGTAGGTAAATCTGTAAACGTAGACGGCGTGAACAGCAACGGAGTCTATTCCGCAGTGAAAATGTTGGGCGAGATCGGTAGAGGCAACATCCCGGATTATACCGGCAAACGTGTGGTGGTCGTAGGCGGCGGAAACGTAGCCATGGACTGTGCCCGTTCTGCCATCCGGTGCCATGCAAAAGAGGTAACGGTGATCTACCGCAGACGTCAGATCGACATGACAGCACTGCCTTCCGAAATCCAGGGAGCTATTGAAGAGGGCGTGGAACTGTTGACACTGAATGCACCGGTGAAGATCAATGCGGATGCGGAGGGGAATGTCTGTGGATTTGTGGCACAGCCCCAGATCATCAGTGTGTATGACAAACAGGGAAAGCCTTCCGTAACGGTGGCAAATAAACCCGAGATCGAGGTGCCCTGTGAAGTGGTACTTATGGCCATCGGTCAGGATATTGTCTCTGCACCTTTTGCAGAGTATGATGTGAATCCCCGAAGAAAGACATTTGAGACATTAGATACCACCAGACTTAAGAGCTATGACAAGATTTTCTCCGGCGGTGACTGTGTATTCGGTCCGGCAACCGTAATTAAGGCTATTGGTGCCGGCAAAGTAGCAGCGCTGAACATTGATGAATACCTTGGGTATCATCATAAATATCTGGAGGATATTAAGATCCCGGAGCCCAGAGAGAATGACAGAACCCATTACGGCAGAGTGCATCTGACAGACCGTTCCGCAAGAGAGCGTAAGAACAATTTCGAGCCGGTGGAAAACGGAATGTCCTACGATGAGGCGATGCAGGAATGCGGTAAGTGCTTAAGATGTGATCACTTCGGATGCGGAGTGGTAGAAGGAGGCAGAGTATAATGGTAACGATCACCATAGATGGAAAACAGATTTCCGTAGATGAGAATTTATCCATACTGGAAGCTGCACAGGAGGCGGACGTCAAGATCCCCACACTCTGCTACCTGAAGGATGTCAATGAGGTAGGAGCCTGCAAGATGTGCGTGGTTGAAGTAGAAGGCAGCAGACATCTGGTAACCTCCTGCAATACAAAAGTAAAAGAGGGAATGGTGGTGAACACTCATTCCGAGAGAGTGGTGAACAGCAGAAAACAGGTATTGAACATGCTGCTTGCCAACCATGATGTCAGATGCTTTTCCTGCAGTAAATCCGGTGACTGTCGACTGCAGGATCTGTCCAATGAATATGACATTACGAAATCCTGCTATCCCGGAAGTGCAGCCAAATTTGAAGCGAAAAAAGAGAATCCTTTTCTGACGTATTATCCGGAGCTGTGCATCAATTGTCAGAGATGTGTCAGCACCTGTAACAAGGTGTCCTGTAACGGCACCCTGCATAACAGCAAGATCGGTACGAGAACGTTGATCGATGCTCCGTTCGGACCGGACTGGAAGGAGACAGACTGCGAGTCCTGCGGTAACTGCGCGGCAGTATGTCCTACCGGAGCACTGGTAGCCAAAAACCGTAAAAAGTACCAGGTTGGCAAGGTGAAAAAGGTGCTGACTACCTGCCCCCACTGTGCTACCGGCTGTCAGTATTATCTGGTGGTAAAGGATAACGAGATCGTGGATGTGGAACCGGCAAACGGCCCTTCCAACAAGGGACTGTTGTGCGTTAAGGGCAGATTTGGCTCGTTTCATTTCGTACATTCGCCGGAGAGATTAAAATATCCTCTGATCAAGAACCATGAGACCGGAGAGTTTGAGCGTGCTACCTGGGATGAGGCACTGGATCTCATTGCAGCGAAATTTACAGAGATCAAGAAAAAGTATGGTTCCGATGCACTGGCAGGCTTCGCCTGCTCCCGTTCTCCGAACGAGGACTGCTATATGCTACAGAAGATGGTCCGCTGTGCGTTTGGTACCAATAATGTAGATAACTGTGCCAGAGTCTGTCATTCCGCAACCGTAGCCGGACTTGCCATGACACTGGGAAGCGGAGCCATGACCAATCCCATCAGTGATATTACGAATGATGTGGATGTGATCATGCTGGTAGGTTCGAACCCGGAGGAAGCACATCCTGTCATCGGTATGCAGATCCGTCAGGCAGTGGAACGGGGTACCCGGCTGATCGTGGTAGATCCCAGAGATATCGGTCTGTCCAGACAGGCAGATATTCATCTGAAATTAAAGCCCGGTACGAACGTTGCATTTGCCAACGGTATGATGAATGTGATCATCCATGAGGGACTGGCAGACGAAGAATTCATCCGCACCAGGACTGAAGGCTTTGAAGAATTGAAAAAGATTGTAGAAGAATATACTCCGGAGCGTGTAGCCGAGATCTGTCATATCGATGCGGACCACCTGCGGGAGGCGGCACTGATGTATGCCAAGGCGAAGAAGGCTCCGATCATCTATTGCCTGGGCGTAACGGAACATTCCACCGGAACCGAAGGTGTTATGTCCATGTCCAACATGGCGATGTTAGTAGGAAAGTTAGGACGCAGCGGCTGTGGCGTCAATCCCTTACGTGGACAGAATAATGTGCAGGGTGCCTGCGATATGGGTGCACTGCCCGGTGATCTCCCCGGCTATCAGAAAGTGACAAATCCTGAGGTTATTGCCAAATTTGAAAAAGCATGGGGAGTGGAGCTGAACAAAAAACCCGGCGTACATGCAACGGATGTATTCCCTGCGGCAATCCGTAAGGAGATCCGCGGACTCTTTATCTTCGGCGAAGACCCGGTCGTAACGGATGCAGACCAGCATCATATCCGCAAGGCACTGGAAAGCCTGGATTTCCTGGTATTGTCCGATCTGTTCATGACAGAGACCGCGCAGTATGCGGATGTGATCCTGCCCGGTACCAGTTATGCGGAGAAGGAAGGCACCTTCAGCAATACGGAGAGAAGAGTACAGCGTGTCCGTAAAGCGGTGACACTGGAAGGCGAGATGCGCCTGGATACCGATATTTTTATCGACCTGATGAACCGTATGGGATATCCGCAAGCCCAGCTTACTTCCGAAGAGATCATGGATGAGATCGCGTCCCTGACCCCCAGCTTTGCAGGTATCAGCCATAGAAGACTGGATAAGGGTGAGAGTATCCAGTGGCCCTGCCCGGATAAGAAACATCCCGGCACACCGATTTTGCATGTGGGTAAATTCTCCAGAGGTCTGGGATGGTTCTACCCTGCAGAATATGTGCCCAGTGCGGAACTGCCGGATGAGGAATATCCGTTTATCATGATGACGGGACGTATCCTGTACCATTACAATACCAGGGCTATGACCGGAAAAACTCCGGGACTGATGGAGAAGGAAGGTCATTCCTTCATCGAGATGAATACGGAGGATGCAGTGCGCCTTGGCATTGAAAATGGAGAAAAGGTAAGGGTTACCTCCAGGAGAGGTACCCTGATCACGACTGCGAGAGTGGGAGATAAAGTATCCCCGAAGGAGACCTGGATGCCGTTCCATTTCCCGGATGGCAATGCCAATATCCTGACGAATGCGGCATTGGATAAATATGCGAGAATCCCGGAATACAAAGTCTGTGCGGTAAAAGTGGAAAAGCTTCCCGCAGAGGACAGACTGGCGGAGAATTTTTAGAATTTTCTGAACTTATAAGAAAACGTAGCATGGAAGATAAAAATAGGGTATAATCAGAATTCAGAGACTTTGAGAAAGTAGGAAATGCTATGTTTTTTAAAAATAGATGTAATATCACCGCGGTATTGATCGCGGGACTGCTAGGCATAAGTATGGTGACGGGGCTGACCGCCTGTGGTGGGGCTGACGGCACGAAAGTAGTCTTCACCACGGGATTCGGGAAAAATGAAGTCTTCCGTATCGGAGATGAATCCTGCTCTAAGGCAGAGATCATGATCTATCTGACTACGATACAGAATCAGTATGCGAATGTCTACGGAACGGAGATCTGGAACACTTCCTTAAACGGTGTGACACTTGAGGATAACGTCAAGGAGACGGTACTGGCTCGGATCGCGCAGATCAAGACCATGTATCTGCTGGCAAAGGAAAAAGAGGTCACGTTAGATGAAGCCGAGGAAGCAAAGGTCGTCCAGGCAGCGCAGGAGTATTATTCTTCCCTGAATGACACAGAGATCGAGACCATGGGCGCCACGGAGGAGATCGTGGAAAATCTGTACCGGGAATACGCCATGGCAGATAAGGTCTATCGGCTGATCATTCAGGATATCAATCCGGAGATCAGTGATGACGAGGCGCGCAAGATTACGGTGCAGCAGATCTTTTTCGCAACAGCATCCACAGATATGGACGGTAACTTAAAGCCCTATTCGGAAAGCTCTATCCAGAAAGCTTACGAAAAAGCCTGTGAGGTGAGAGCCATGGCGGTGGACGGAGAGCATGATTTCACGGAGCTGGCTTCTAAATACAGCGATGATTCCGAGATCACCTATTCTTTCGGTAAGGGTGAGGCGGAGAGTGCTTACGAGGAAGCAGCATTCAATCTGGCAACGGATGAAGTGAGCCAGGTGATTCAGTGCGAAAGAGGGTATTATATTATCAAATGTACCAATACCCTGGACAGAGAAGAAACCGATGCCAATAAGCTTAAGATTGTAGAGGAACGGAAAAGGGAAGTCTTCGGACAGGAGTATGACAGCTTCGTGAATACGCTGGTGCGTCAGCTCAATGACAAACTGTGGGATGAAATCACTCTGATCACGGACGAACAGGTGACCACGGATAACTTTTTTGATGTATATGCAAAGTATTTTCCGGAGGAGTAATTCTTAGGATCACCATATGCTTTATTAAAATTTTAGAATTGCGGAAACACTGATAAATACTGGTTTTTTGACAGATTGTTAGCACTCATTTGAAATGAGTGCTAAATTTGTCTTGACTTTTTATTTTTGCAGTCCTACACTTAGAATCAGTTAGATAACAGTCAGCCATGACTGTGCAATTATAGAAAAGGATGTGGTAAAAATGGCAGCAAAAAGCGGTAGCTTATCAATCAACAGTGAAAACATTTTTCCGATTATTAAAAAGTGGTTGTATTCCGATCACGACATTTTCTACAGAGAGCTGATCTCTAACGGCTGCGATGCTGTGACCAAGCTGAAAAAGCTGGACATGATGGGAGAATATTCTCTTCCCGAAGGTTATAAGGGACGTGTGGATGTCATCGTGGATCCTGAGAAGAAGACACTGACCTTCAAGGATAACGGTCTGGGTATGACCGCCGACGAAGTGGAAGAGTATATCAACCAGATCGCATTTTCCGGTGCTACGGATTTCATTGAGAAATATAAGGACAAGAGCAATTCCGACCAGATTATCGGTCATTTCGGACTGGGTTTCTATTCCGCATTCATGGTAGCGGATGAAGTACATATTGATACGTTATCTTACAAGGATGGCGCCAAGGCAGTACACTGGGAGTGTGACGGCGGCACCGAGTTCTCCATGGAAGACGGAGACAAGACCGATGTCGGTACGACTATCACTCTGTTCTTAAATGAGGATTGCCTGGAGTTCTGTAATGAGTATAAGGCTCGTGAGGTAGTGAAGAAGTATTGTTCCTTCATGCCTACGGAGATCTATCTGTCCAAGGCGAACACCAAGGAGACCCAGATCATCAAGGAAGAGGAAAAGCTTCCCGATGATGAAGTCCTCGAAGAGATCGAGCCGGAGAAGAAGGAAAAAACAGAGGGCGAGAATGCAGAAGCCGAGGCAGCAGAAGAACCCAAGAAGCTGAAGATCAGAAAGCGTCCCGAACTGATCAACGAGACACAGCCTCTGTGGACCAAGCATCCCAACGAGTGCACCAAGGAAGAGTATCTGGACTTCTACCGCAAGGTATTCCAGGATTACAAGGAGCCTCTGTTCTGGATCCACCTGAACATGGATTATCCTTTCAATCTGAAGGGTATTCTGTACTTCCCGAAGATCAATATGGAGTATGAGTCCATCGAGGGTACCATCAAGCTGTACAACAATCAGGTATTTATTGCAGATAATATCAAGGAAGTCATTCCAGAGTTCCTGCTGTTGTTAAAGGGTGTCATCGACTGTCCGGATCTGCCGCTGAATGTATCCAGAAGTGCATTGCAGAACGACGGATTTGTCAAGAAGATCGCCGAGTACATTACCAAGAAGGTAGCGGACAAGCTGGCCGGTATGTGCAAGACCGACAAGGAAGAGTACGACAAGTACTGGGATGATATCAGTCCCTTCATCAAATTCGGCTGCCTGAAGGATGACAAGTTCTGTGAGAAGATGAATGATTACATCCTCTTCAAGAATCTGGATGGCAAGTATCTGACTCTGCCGGAGTGCCTGGAGATCAAGCCTCAGGATGAGGAAGAGAACAAGGAGAATGCCGTAGACGAGAACGGCAACAAGGTAGAAGCCGAAGTCGTAGAGGACAAGGCGGAAGATGGGGCTTCCGAGGAGAATACCGAGGAAGAGAAGAAGGAGAAGATCATCTACTATGTAACGGATGAACAGCAGCAGAGCCAGTACATCAATATGTTCAAGGCTGCCAAGATGGATGCTGTGATCCTGACCCACAATATCGATCAGCCCTTCATCTCCCAGTTGGAGCAGAAGAACGAGGGAATCAAGTTCCAGCGTATCGATGCGGATGTGACCGATGCCCTGAAGTCCAAGACTTCCAAGAAGGCTGAAAAAGAGATGGAAGAGCAGGCTGAGAGTATCAGCAAGCTGATGAAGAAGGCTCTGAAGAATGACAAGATCACGATCAAGGTAGAGAAGCTGAAGAACAAGAAGATCTCTTCTATGATCACGCTGTCCGAAGAGAGCAGACGTATGCAGGATATGATGAAGATGTACTCCATGCCCGGCATGGATATGAGTGCTTTCGGCGGCGAGGGCGAGACCCTGATCCTGAATGCCAACCATCCTCTGGTACAGTACATTACGGAGCACCAGGACGGCGAGAATGCAGAAATGATCTGCGAGCAGCTGTATGATCTGGCTAAGCTTCAGCATGCCCCTCTGGATGCAGATGCCATGACCAAGTTCGTGGCAAGAAGCAATGACATTATGATGCTGCTGACGAAGTAAATGAAGAGAAGGTCCGGTGAAGGACAATAAATAGAACAGGAACTGTGATGAGTGTTTTTGCATAAGTCATAGTTCCTGCTTTTTGTTAGAAAAATTATGGTAGTTATTCAGAAATTCATGCAATCATATTTATATGGCATTGAATAGCTAGCATTTAAGCACATCTTCGCGTAACGGAGCATATTCTGTAAGGAAGATTTATTGCCTGACCGAACATACGAGGACGATGTGGTACGGGATAGGCAGAAAGGACGCATGTCCATGGATGTTAAGGATACTACTTATACAGGAACACTACAGATCAGTGTTGTCTCTGCACTGGGGATGTCACCAATCTCCGGTGCTACGGTCACCATTTCTTATACCGGAGATCCGGATTCTCCGATAGAGACACTTACTACCGATGAATCGGGGCAGACCCCGGAGATCAATCTGAAAGCACCGCCCAGAGAACTTTCTCTGACTCCTGATATTACGGAGCAGCCTTATTCTGAGTATAACATTCAAGTGACGGCAGAAGGCTTTGAAACGGTATTGGTATCCGGCTCTGAGATTCTGGCAGGTGCATATTCATTACAACCGATACGAATGAATCCATTGGATGTAACAGAAGAGGAGGAGAAGGTGGTGGTGATTCCACCACATACCTTGTTTGGAGAATATCCCCCTAAGATTCCGGAAGAAGAGATCAAGCCTATGAACGAGACAGGGGAGATTGTCTTAAGCCGTGTGGTCATTCCGGAATACGTGATCGTACATGATGGCGACCCGGAGGATCCCACTGCCAGAAATTACTGGGTACGCTATAAGGATTATATTAAAAATGTAGCTTCCAGCGAGATTTATCCGACCTGGTCGGAAAGTGCGATCTATGCAAATATACTGGTGATCCAGTCGTTTACGCTAAATCGTGTATTTACAGAGTGGTAGCGGAACCACCGCTCATTCGTGATTTGGTCTTGGACAAACTGGTCATCAAATTGAAGAGTAAGACGGAATATGAGATTATAATGTAAAAAGAGAGGATATGAGAGCAATCCCATATCCTCTTAAATTTTTGAACCGTATTTTAAGCTGATTCTGATTCGACTAAGATAGATTCACCTGATTCTGTTTCAGTTGGTACTTCATTGTCAGTATTGTCTGAAACAGCAGTATCTTCAAGAGCATACACTGTATCAGAGCCATCAGCAGGAACAGATACTTCTTCACTAGATTTGACATCCGAAGAGGTATCACTGCTTTCCAACGGTGATTCTGTGGCATTCTGACTGTTGAGTTCCCGAAAGTACTCATCGAAATACCTGGTCATGATTTCAATTCTTCCAAGGGTTTTTTCTTTTTTGATGGAGCCAGAGGAGCAATACAGATTGTATTCCTTTTTATGCTCTTCAAAAAATGAATTGTACCATCTGCGGAAGTTTGTGCCTGTAATAGATTCTGCTAATGCCTTATCAGCAATGAGGAATAGAACAGGAATGTTTACCTTTTTCAGATTCTTGTCCTTCATGTAAAAGACATTATTCAGAAAACCAATGATTCTTTTTAATCTGTCCTTGCACTCATCAGGATAATTATTCTTGATGTACTGGCTGTAGTTCATGACTTCATCAGCACTGATAGAACTAAAATCATAATCCCTGTACTTATTATCCAAAAGCATCATGCCCTGAAGCAGAGTACACATATCATCCGACCTTTTGAGCTGCATTTTGGAAAAGGTACACTTTTCAGTGAAAAATCTTCCTGCCAAAATGTCATTGATGAAGATGCTGTTTTCAACTCCCATTAAGGGGCGTGCTTTCTGAGATTTTGTAAGAGGGGTACTGTTATTCAGACGGAAAAAGATGTCTTCAATCATTTCATCTGTCACATCTTCAAAAGCCTGAATATTGAAGCGGAAACGTAAAATTTCCTGCTGCACATCCTCGTCAAGGTCTTCAAAATATTTTCCTGCGATTTCATAGGTGACATCTTCAATTTCTACGTCGGGAATATCCTCTGATAAAGCATATTCACCGTTGATGAAGCTGAATACAGTTGTCATTCTCTGCTTTCCGTCCAAAACAGAATAGGTGTAGCTGTGTTTGCCTTTGGCATCCACTTCAATGCTTTCTGTTTTATGGACATATACGGCAGGAACAGGAAAATTTGCAAGCATGGAATGAATCAGCAGGCTTTGCTGTTCGTTATCCCATTGCGCAGACTGTCTTTGGATAGGATGATTAAAGGATAAAGTCTCTTTTTCATCATACATTGATTTCAGGTTCTTTACTGTCCAGTTAAGTGTTGTTCTAATCATAATCGTTATCTCCTTTGTGTTTGAAAGTTGATTGTTCTATATTTAGTTGTAAGCATCTATAGTCTCTCGTTCCTCTTTAGAGTACTGATAGATGGTAGAGCCATACTTCATGCGGATATACTCCATGGGCATTGTGTTGTGAACACGGTGGGTAAGTGTTCCCCAATACCACATATGTTTTTGTGAAGACCATTTGAAATGTAGTGCTTTAAGCTGGCTTTTGACAGGGTAGGTATTTCCCTTAACCCATATCCATGTGCCAATAATTTCTATGACAATATCTGCATTCAGCTTTACCAGTTCATTCAGGATATGCTTTAGTTCATCATCATTGAAATCAGCTTCTGCCGAAGAGGTATATTCAGAAGAACTTTTGAACCTCTGTAGCAGGGCATCATATTCAGCATTTATTTCCTGCATGATATTTGTGGTATCCATCTGCGGATTATTGTCAGGATGAAATTTGATGAGCAGCTTTTTGTAGGCATTTCGCAGTTCATTCAGGTCTTTGATGTTTTGAAAATATCCCATAAGCAATACCTCCACCTAGTATTCAGATGGAAGCAGTGCCGTATAATGGGTGACATCATTGATTATCCAAAATTTGACCTTTTCACCGTCAGGAAATTCATAATAGAAGGTCTGAAAGTAGTCAGCATTATTCGGATAATTTTCCAAGATAAGAGCAACCGCAGTAAAAGCAATCAAGGGTGCGTCCTCTCCAAAACGATGAGAGAAACCCTGTGTCATGTAGGAAGGTATGTCTGTCCAACAATAATTTCCTTCCTGTTCTTGTGGGTTTATTACAACTTTTCCATTTAGCATAGGTATACCTCCATAAAAAATGGAGCATCAGCAAGCTGACACTCCATCAGGGTGAAATGTATTTATTTAAAAGGTAATTCTTCGTCGGGAATGTCAGGTGTGTCGCTGCCGTTCTTTTTGCAGTTGGCAATGAACTCTGCCTTTTCCACGATAACCTCTGTCATATATACATTTTTGTCATCCTTGTTCTTGTAGGTGTAGCAATGCAATCTTCCAGTTATCAATACCTCACTTCCTTTATCAGTGTACTGTTGCAACGTATCGGCAATGCCGTTAAAAGCCACACACTTCACAAAATCAACGTCATAGTCCCCGTTGTGGTTTCTATGGCTCCTGTCCTGTACAGCGAGAGAAAATCTGGCTACAGTAGTGGCTTTTTCGTCTGTGGTGATTCTTACATCAGGTGCATCTGTGAAACGTCCTCTTAACATTACAGTGTTCATACTGGTGTCCTCCTTGATTTATGGTTTTATAAATTGTTTGCTCTAAAAAATTTCAGCTAAATCAGTATCTATATCCTTCGCAGAAAATGAAGGGTGGGAGAGTAGCTGAATCTCCGATAAAAGATTCGCAGCATACTGCTCTCTGGTGATACTTGTTACGGATTTTATACCGCTGATAAAGCTTTGTGCCCCAATAGCTTCCTGTGCAAGAAATGTTATGAAATAGTCGTAATAGGGGTCTTTGTCGGTAAGCATATAATAGAAATAATCTAATAGTTCCTGCTTATCTTCAAAACTTCCGACAGGATACAACATATTTTCATAATCCTCTGTCCTAAAGGTTGCTAAAAAGTAGACACATTCTCCTGCGACATATAATGTACGCAGATATTCTCTTTGTTCAGTTTCCATGAGTTATCCTTTCCGCTGCAAATGCAGCTATTTTTTATAAACCTACTGTCTAAGCAGATATAAGTAAGCACTGGCGACAATTCCTGTGCGGGAGTGTTGCAGGTTATAGCTGACCTGTTCCAAAATACCCTTATCGTAGCTATATCCATAGCAGTCTTTACGCATATAATAAATTTTGCCTGTAGTATATGTTCCCTGCTCTTCAAAATAACGATAGAGGTCAGCCGCATAGATGGCTCTTGCAGAGTGGATGCCGTGTTTTGTAACGTCGTTTTTCTCAAAGAGTCTGTCATCCTCACCGCCATACGAGTAGGACTTTGCATTTTTCAGAAAGTCTTCTACAAAGGCAGTATAGTTTGGATTGACAAGACACCAACGTTCAATACCACCTTTTCCACGCTTATAGACTTCAAGAAGACCTGTTTTGTTACCATCTATAACCTGCTCCCTGAAATCACACTTGCGAAGTCGCAGAGCTTCTAAACGTCGGCAGCCGCAGGCTTTTAACATTTTGTAGGCATTGCGCTGTCGTTCTGTCCTGTATTCGCCTGACATATCATCATTTCTGTTTCGAGTGACATTTTTTCGTTCTCTTGCAGGGAATGTATAACCTAAATCGTTTTTGCTGATTCCGCCATAGGAAGCGGCAAGGGCAGAACCATATAGGTGCAGGCTCCATGCGGACAAGCCAGCATCTTCCTTTTGCTGTAACCATTCGGCAGCAAATTGTCTGGTGTCGGCATAGCTCTTGACATCCTTTCGATGATTTTGCAGTACCCAGTCGATATACTGGTCACATACAAAGGAGTAGTCCCGCAGTGTTTTAGAGGAATAGATTCCTCGTATGGTTTTTGGTGCTGTTATATTCTCTTTGCGACATTTTTCCCTTTCGGCAAGCTTATCTTTATGCTTTGACTCTCCGAAATGGGTCTGGGTTTTAAGTGCCTCCTTATAGTGATGCCTGAAAACACTTTTTTTGCTCATTAGCCGTCCTTTCCAATGAGAAAAAGGGTAAAAAAATAGAGGGTCATTATGGAATGACACTCATCTCAATACCTTCCTCTCTATTGATGTGAGAAATTCAATCAGATTGCTTAAGTCTGAAAGTACAGGGTTTTCATGATTTCTTACAGCTACCTGTATGCTTCTGTAAGTTTTAGGTTACGAATTATCCTCCTCTCGTTTTCATACACTTTTGTCTTTTATGGGAAAAGAGCAGAAACCTGATTGTATTTCTGCGTTCCCTAAGACGTAAACACTTATTCTTATTCTGTTGTTTCCTTAAAACTGATAATACCAGTGGCATTATCGAAACACGCTACTTCTATAAAATATTACTTATACTTATATTTTACCCTGCAAAAATTGCAGAATCAATATTTCGCCAAAAGTATTTTGAAAAATATAATTTTGTAAAGCCATAAAAGAAATCCGTTGCAAAAATGTGTTAAGCGAGGTTAGATGCCTGTTTATCCTGCTTATCTCTGAATCAGGATAAAATGGCATCTAACCTCGCCTGCCAATACGTTGTATGTAAGAGAAAACGTAATAATAGGAGTAATGCGTATAAAAGAGGTAATCGTCAGAATGCGTAATAAGGCAGTATGCGTATAATGAACGGAAACCATGCACGAATACGCATTATTGTCTGTAATACGGCTTAGAAAGAAAAGTTATCAGGGAAATAAAAAATGGATAACCGTCAGGCTATCCATAAAGTAGTAAGTTTATCTTTTCTCTTGAAGGTATATCATGAAGAGAATTTCCCAAAGGGGAAACGCATTTAATATGTGTTCCTATATATATGATAGGACATTGAAAATAGAAAATCAAGGGCAGAGGGAATTATTGAGGGGTTAATAGTAAAATATCTACAGCCTGCTGAAGCGTTGTCCTCTGACGGTAGTTTCGTATCAGATTCTTTTCGTGTTCTGTTAATACTAAATGCTCTGTCAACGTAGATTCTGAATCCTGAATGGATTGTAATTCCTGTATGGTGATATTTAATCCCTTGCAAATCCTAATAACGCTATCTACCGCAGCATTGCCTATCTTTTCCTCATTTAACATGGTAAGCAGTGTGGAATAGGGCATATTTATATTTTGAGCAAATTCTTTGACGGTTAAGCCGTTGCTTTTGATCAGGTTCTTTAGATATTGTTCCCGTGTCAAAATAATCACACTCCTTTTTCTGTTTCATAATAACATGATGCCGTTAATTAGACAATCTTAAAAAATGGCATATCGTGTTAATTATGCAAAAACTGATTGAAAACGACAATATATCGTGCTATAGTTAATAAAGAAAAACGGCAAACCATTTTAAAGGCAATAAAGGAAAACAGTATGCCATTGCTGTTTTGAGATAGAAGGGTGTGATGATATGTATGTATAGAGAGTTGGAAGCAAAAATAGCATATCGGGGCATTAGTAAAAAACAAATGGCAGAGGAAATTCACATGAATTACAATACATTGCTTGCCAAGATAGGGGGGAAATCTAAATTTACTTTGGATGAAGCGGTTACGATCAAGGACTATCTTGCAGAGGATATAGCGATAGAGGAGCTTTTTAAGGAGGAATGAAGGAGTACATAGAGAAAAAATAAACCTGAAAATGAAGTAAACTGGAGGAAGGAAAATGAAAGAATTTATCAGGAATCTTTTAGTAAAACAAATTGCGATAGGAAGCTTGTCGGTAAAGGTAAGCACTATAGCAGCTACCGTTGCGGCTGTTCTGGCTGTTGGAGGAACAGCAAGTGCAGTTGTAATACACGCAACCACGCCCAAGGAAAATGACGTAGTGCAGGTAGCAGACCTAGGACAGCCGATAGAATCACAGCCGACGGAAACGGCGGAACAGCCGACAGGCGGCAGTGAGAAGGATGCAAACGCTACAGGCACAACAGAGGAAAGCAAGGATATTGAGAATGCGCATATCCATACATTTTCATCAAAGGTACTTACAGAATCTACCTGTACTATACAGGGAGAAGCAGAGGAGACCTGTACAGAGTGTGGATATTCTTACACTTATAAGTTACCGTTGGCGGCGCATAAATCAGGTGAATGGGTAGAAACCTTAAAGGCGACGGAAACCGCAGAGGGACTACAGGAACGTAGATGTACGAACTGTGGTACACTGCTTGCAACAGAGGTAATTGCTGTCATTCCGCATAATCATGTTTATGTAGTAACTTCAAGCGGAAGTGCATCCTGTGAAAGCGATGGATATACGACATATACCTGTACAATCTGTGGTTCTAACTATACGGACAGAATCAGTGCAACAGGACACGATTATGGTAAGGAAATTGTAGAAAACGCAACTTGTACAGCACAGGGACATATTTATAAGAAATGCTCTACCTGTGGGAAAACAACGGAAACTGGAACGATTGCGGCAACTGGTCATAGTTATGGAAGCTGGTCTACTGTAAAGGCTGCAACCTGTACAGAAGCAGGGGAAGAGACAAGGAAATGTACAAGCTGTGGAAGTACAGAAAACAGAGCTGTCGTAGCAAAAGGACATACGGAGAGCAACATTGTTACCACCAAGGAAGCAACCTGTACAGAAGAGGGAACTTATACTTATACCTGTTCTGTCTGCAATGCAGTAGTTGAAGGCAATAAGATTGCGGCATTAGGGCATAAGTTTGGAGAGCCTGTTGTAGTAGACAGCACCTGTTCTAAGGAAGGCAATAAGAAGTACACCTGTGAAAGAGACAACTGCGGTTACACTTATGAAGAAGTGATCGCTAAGAAAGATCATACGGAAAGCGCATGGATTTATGATGATCCAGATATTGATAAGAGTGCAACCTGTACAGAAGCAGGCAGAAAGCATACAGAGTGTACAGAATGTCATGCGGTGATTCAGACGGCAGAGATCCCTGCAACAGGACACCGCTTCGGCGCATGGACGGAAACGATTGCTCCCAAGTGTGAAGTTCAGGGAGAGGAAAAGAGAGTATGTTCTGCCTGCGGAAAAGAAGAGACAAGAGAAGTTGCTGCCTTAGAGCATCATTATGAAACTGTGATTGATGAAGCGGCAACCTGTGAACAGAATGGTAAAAAGCATGAAGAATGCAGCATCTGCCATAAGAAACTTTCTGACACAACGATTCCTGCATTAGGACACAGCTTTGTAAATTATGTAGTAGTAACTCCTGCAACGGATCTGGCAGAGGGACTGGAGAGAGCTGCCTGTGAAAATGGCTGTGGACAGACAGATGAGAGAACGATAGCCAAACTTCCGCATACACATGATTACAATACAGAGAAGACAAGAGTAGATGCAACCTGTACAATGGATGGATATTATATTATGGAGTGCCGCTGTGGCTCTACCATGAAAGTAGATATTCCAAAGACAGGACATACTTATGAAAAGACAGGTCATGTAGATGCAACCTGCATTTCTGATGGCTCAGACACCTTTACCTGTTCTAAATGCGGTGACAGCTACAAGACAGAGATTACGGCGACAGGGCATACGGCTGGTGAATGGGAAGTTGTAAAGGCAGCTACAGATTTGGAAGAGGGTCAGAAGGTAAGAAAGTGTACTTCCTGCGGTACTACGTTGGAGACACAGACCATTTCCAAGCTTCCGCATACCTGTGAACATACCACCTTGTTGGAATCACAGCCTGCAACCTGTACTACAGATGGCTATGAATTGTATGAGTGCCGTTGTGGACTGACGGATAAGGTAATCTTACCCAGAACAAATCATAAGAATGCAGAGTGGAAAGTAACCAAGGAAGCTACTTACACAGAAATGGGATTGAAGGAAAAAATCTGTCCTGATTGTCAGGCAACGTTGGAAACAGAGGATATTCCTGTAAAACCTCATGACCATACATATCAGATTACGTCTTCTAAGGATGCAACCTGTACAAGCGATGGAATTACGGTGAAGACCTGTTCTATCTGCGGAAAGACAACGGAAGTCGTTACTCCTGCAACAGGACATACGGAGAGTGATTTCATCATTGATGTGAAAGCTACCTGTACGGCAACAGGCTCCAAGCATACAGAATGCAGTGTCTGCCATATTGAGATGAAGACAGAGACAATTCCTGCCACAGGGCATACAGAAGGTGACTGGAAGGTTGTTACCAGTGCAACCTGTACAGAGGATGGAACGAAGCAGATAACCTGTACAGAATGCGGAGCAGTCCTGAAGACAGAAACACTCCCTGCAACAGGACATTCCATGGGAGAATGGAAAGAAATAACCGCAGCGCAGTGTGAAAGTGCAGGTACAGAGCAGAGAACCTGTTCCCAGTGTTCCTACAGTGAGAGCAGAAGCATTCCTGCATTAGGACATGACTATGGGGACTGGATCATTGACAAGGAAGCCACAGAAGAATCGGAAGGCGAAAAGCATAAGGAATGTAGCAGATGCGACAGCAGAATCACGGAGGACATTGAAAAGCTTCCTCCACATGTACACAATTATGTGGAAACAGCAAGGGAAGACAGCTCATGCAGTAAGACAGGTTCTATTACCTACACCTGTGAGTGTGGAGATTCTTATACAGAAGAGATTGCCAAGAAAGCGCATACACCTGGGGAGTGGACAGTGAAAACTCCTGCAACGGAAGATGCAACGGGACTGGAGATCAGAAGCTGTACAGAGTGTGGAACGCAGACAGATTCCAGAGTGATCGAGAAACTTCCACATACACACAATTATGTGACGGATACAAAAGCAGCCACCTGTACTACAGATGGTTATGTGAAGAAGACCTGTGCCTGCGGAAGTGTGATCAATACAGTAATCCCTGCGACAGGACATAAGTATGGGGATGCTGTAGTGGTAAAAGCAACCTGTACAAAGAATGGTTCTTCTACGCTTACCTGCGAAAACTGTGGACATACAGAAGTAACAGAGATTAAAGCTACTGGACACCACTATGTAGAATCAGAAAAACAGGCGGCAACCTGTGGTGTAGCAGGCTCTGTAACCTATAAGTGTACCAACTGTAATGACAGCTACACAGAACCTATTGAAAAGCTGGAGCATGATTATGTAGTGACATCCACAGTAGATGCAACCTGTACAGAAGGCGGCTATACACTGGAAACCTGTAAGAACTGTGGAGATACCAAGAAAATCAATGAGACACAGGCTACAGGTCATGATGACGGTGAATGGAAGACAGTACAGGAAGCAGAACTGGGTGTGGCAGGTTCTAAAGAGCTGAGATGTACCAAGTGTCAGGCACTTCTTGACACAGAAGAAATTCCTATGCTGACCACGGATGGAACAGACAGCGTATACTATTTTGACATTGCTAATGGCGAAAAAGAAATGGTAATTGGTCATTATAATGATGCAGAAGCTCAAGAAATGCTAGAACTTGTAAATGAATATCGTGCTTCTATTGATATGCCTACTTTAACAATGCCTAGCACTCAGATGAATAATTATGTTACGATGAGAGCTGTAGAAACATCTTATTTATGGGATCATACAAGACCTAATGGTGGACGAACACGCTTCTCAGAAAATATTGCAATGGGTAACCCTGATTTAAAAGGAAATAACCCAAGTGTACAAGAGATATTTGATGCATGGTTAAATTCTTCAGGGCATAAAGCAAACTTAGATGCAGATAGAATTAAGAATTATACAGCAATTAGTGTTTTCTACAAGAGAAATCCTATTTACAAGGATGGAGTAGAAACAGGTTTATATGTTTATACTGCATACTGGGTAGAAATTTTTAAATAAAGCTATACAAAAAGGAATCGTCACTAACTGGCGATTCCTTTTTAAAAAGAGCAGGGTTAGTTGATTTCAAAGCCATAGAGGGGGCGTAAGAAATTTCTACACAGCTCTGTATAAGCGGCTTTTCCCATGAGTTCACTGGTTTGCTTGATGCTATCGGCAAAAGTGCGATAAGAGGTTATTTTGAGATCATCATAGTGGAAAAACTTTGAAAAAGTTTTCTTACTGGGGTTATCCTGCTTCATGCAATAGCGTTTATAGGTTAGGTAGAGCATCTTAGGCAAATCATTCTCAGCACAAAGACGTTCAAGCTGGGCTTGCAACGAAACTTTATCCTGCGTGGTGGCTTCATAACTTGTCATGGCGGCTCTCAATTCATCAAAAGATATTTTGGGTGAAGAGGGCAGTACTCCCAAACGTTTGGGAACAGTGTAGAATTGTTCTTCCGTTAGTCCTTTCAATGCCAAGGTTTTATGCAAGGCTTCTTCATAGGTATAAAATCTGGCATCTACACGAATCATTAACTGGTCATAGCAACGTTCCACTTCCAAACATTTTGTAATGAATGAATTTTTTGACATTCCACTGAGAGTAACAGCCATATCTTCTGGAAGCTCCATTGTTATTTCAAATAGGAAATAGGCATTCCAAAAATCTTGCGTGAGCATGAGCTTGTTGGTTCCTCTTGCATTGCCAAGGATGGCTTTGGAGGAGCCATTGTCCTTTAAGGAAGTAAGAGCATTAACGACGCTCCATTGATAATCAATGGGATAGGCACTTCCAGAAATATCACATAAGCTATATTCACCGATGCGATCCTGCTTTGAGTTGTCTATTACGCAGATTACTTTCTCGTTTTTGATGCAACGTTCGTAGATGCTTACAATTTCCTCTATGCTGTCTCCCAATACGTGAATGTCTGTAATATAAATGCAGCCGACAGTAAAGTTATCAATGAGCCAGTTCAGGCGGAGACGCTTTTTATTGTGGCTTGACATAATATCACAAAATAAATTTGCGTGATCATCAATTTGTTTTTTGTTTAAGCCATCAGATTCTAAGCGAATATCCTCAAAAAAAGATGCGTAAAAGTGTTTGTCTTTATCATCTGCCTGCTGTATCTGCGGTAAAGCTGATACTAATGATTTATATGCGGCTGTATTTTGCATCCAACTTTCAAACCCTATTTCAGCGATGGCTTTTTTAGATGTTTTTGTAGTGATACTGGTGTAAGCGACAGGATATACTCCTTTGGGAAAGAAAAAAAACATATAACTCCCTCCTTTGCACTTCCATAATAAACGAAGAGAAAAAGAAAGTAAAGAAAATTATAACCAAAAAAAGAAGAAATATGTTGACAAAAAATAAAAACAGATGTATTGTATAAACATAGAAACCAAACAAAGAAGTAATTTAAAAACATAAATTATAAAAAAAGAAAGGATGATGGATATGGATATTAAAAAATTACTGGAAGATTTAAAGAAATGTGAGAGCCTTGAGGAAAGACATCGTTGTTTGCTGAAATATGGATTCAGATTAGATGATATAAATGATGAATATTCAGGCAGCGTTGAAATGTGCTATGGCAATGAGGATGGATATTGCGCAGGTATTATGGTTTTCCCTGAAGAAGATTGCCTTTACATGGAAGATGGTGATGACGAAGACAATGAAGTGCATGATGAATTTATGACAGCCTGCAACTGGAAAGACTGGGATGAAATTGAAGATCATACCATAGAATCTTATGTATGGGTTTGGGATGAGGATGGAAATGATCTCATAGGATATAAAGATTTTGGAATATCTGACAAGGAGTTTAATGATTTGAGTGGCAGATATAGAGAGTAGAATGACTTTCTGTTATTGCTAGATATAAGTGAAAATGTATGTGAGAAGAGGTTGTCGTACAGGTGGTACGGCAGCCTTTTTTGGTTGAGTTTTACTAAAAAAATAACAACCAAAAAAAGAAGAAAAATATATTGACAGGATTGATAAATGGGGGTATGGTTATAACATAACAACCAAACAAAGAAGAAAAATAACCTAAAGCTGATTGAGAGGAGATGAGGTGAATGAATAAAGAGTTGGTTGCCCTGTTAGAGAAGGGAAAGGTTGAAACGGATGAAGACTTTCAGTTGTTTTGCAAATACAGTGATGAAGTTATAACGGATACCTATGCAGATGCAGAAATAACAGATGTCAGAATATATCTATTAAAAGAAAAGGGAATCTTCTGTGAGATATATGCAGATGTCAATAAAGGTGAATGGGAAGATGAAATTTGCAATATAGCATCACCACAGGATATTAGATATTTTATTGACGGAGAAGATGGTTATAGTTTTGGCGATGTGCAAACGTACTTACGGGAAAACGAGTTATTTGTGCGTGACATACGACACTGTCACATAGGAGTAAACGCATAAGATACATGGAACAAAAGCGTAAGTCTGTAATGGTTTGAAGTTGCAAGTGTGTTGGTATGTGGTGTTGTTGAGCATGATTTGAAAGGAAGTGATTAGGAATGGCAATTATTAAAAAGACGATTATTGATAATACAATTTTTAAGGAATTACAGGAAAAATATCCACCGTTGGAAAGTGAAAATGGTGTTGCATATAAACAGAAACTGGATTATTTGACTTTTGAGATTGATTTTTTGTCCAACCCGACAATCAGAATGCTGAGAAAAAAGTACGGAGCAGTGGTAATCGCAGTTGTCTTCTACTTAAGAACAGAGATGTGTAAGAATGGTTGGAAGGTCAGAGTGGATGATGGAATTTATTATCAAACGTTGGTACAGGATTGCAGTTATTGCTGTGATCTGGATATGGGTGTAACGAGCGAGATAATCCATGACTTAGTCAATAATCATGAAATGTATGTTGTGTGTGATGATAGTGTGGAAGAGGGAAAATTTCTTACTTGTCCACAACAAATATACAATTATGAAATGGCGTGCCAGAAACGAAAAACGTCAAGAGAAAGACAGGCAAGGTTACGGGCGAAAAGAAACGAATCGTCGGAGCAAAAGAAGGTATCTGACATTGAGGAAGATTTACAGGATAACTCTTCCAGTAAGAACATAGAAGAGGATAATCCTTTTGGAATAGAGCAAGACCCGAAAGAATTATTTCGGTAACAGTAATTGTAACTTGTGATGCCGTATAAGGAGACTAACTATTAAAAGTCAAGCCCTAAAATGATA